>OFFT01000051.1_pt1 | contig 91378 bp, 72 predicted proteins | sample 1521581 | NCBI WGS metagenome assembly OFFT01 (sample SAMEA3504084, study PRJEB24116) | mouse gut metagenome | biome: mouse gut; feature: mouse-associated habitat; material: faeces | place: Denmark | collected 2011
AGACTGTAAATCTGCTGGCTTACGCCTACGGTGGTTCGAATCCATCTCCACCCACCCCATATTTTTGAATGCAAATATACACCTCCGATCGGGACATTCGTGAGAATTTCCCGATTTTTTGTATGCGTATCCGCCGATTACAGAGGTGGGACCGCTTCAATATGGATTCAGAATTGTTTATATGATTAATTAATGGTATTTTTGCATCATTAAGTGGCTTTAATGTATTTATCGATAATCAAAACTCTCTACAATGAAGATGATCAGAATAATCGCGGCTCTGGCCGCCCTGGTGATCCTGAGCGGGACGGCAGGATGCCGCAAGCATGACAAGGCCGACGCCGACGAACTCCTCAAGACGATTCCGTCGAGCGCATCGTTCGTGGCCGTGGCAAATATCAGCGAAATCCTGGAGGAAGCAGGATGCAAAGTGGATGACGGAAAGGTGTCGGACACGGAACAGCTCCGTGCCGCCATCTCCAAAATGCAGAAAGACAAGGAACGCCGGCTCCTCACGCTGTTTCTTGACGGAGAAAGCGGAGTGGAACCATCGGTGAGTGCCTTCTTCGCCGAGACCTCAGGAATATACAACGCCGGCATACTCGCCGACCCTGGCAAATTCAAATCGCTCGTGGAAAAGGAGACCGGAAAAAGCTTCGCCGACGATAACGGCTGCGAAGTTGCGGGCAATATTGCCGTGAAAGGCAACCGCTACTGGATGCACCTCAACAGCAGCTCGATCGACGCTGCCACAGTCAACGGATTCGCCGGACTCGGCGAAAAACAGAGCTTCCTCTCCAACCCTTACGGCAAGAACCTGCGCGAAGTGGAGGACGCCGTCGAAGGCTGGGGCAATATCCAGGCCCTCATGGCCCTCGGTGACCTTGACTTTCAGTCGCGCGCGCTTGCCCAGGTAGGGCTGCAGACCATTTTCAAGGACGCCGAAAACATCCGTTTCAATATTTCCTTCGACAAGAACGAGATGAAAGCCGAAGCGGGTATCCTCGACTCAAAAGGACGCCACGCCAAACTCCTCTATCCTGTCAGCAAAGTGGATGTCGCCACCGTAAAGGAGATCGGAGGCAACGCCGAGGTACTCATTGCCATGGCGATACCGAATAAATTCGTGAGCGGGCTGATCAAGGCCACTTCCGGCCAGAACGCCTCGATGCTCGGAATATATGCCAAGCTGTTCTCCTGCGTGGACGGCACCGCGGCCTTCGCCGCCACCAACACCCCCGATCCATCCCTCAAGGGAGTGATCACCACCACCGGCGAGAATACCACCGAACTCAGCGACATGCTTAGCCGCACCGGCCTCTCCGTAGTGAAGGATGGCAAACAGCTCAGGGTGACCAAAGGGGCCGTAACCGGCTCGCTTGACGTGGCCGCCAGCGCCGAACGCTTCAAGGATGCCGCTGCCGGAGTCATCATAGACGGCTCCCTGACAGGCAAGAATCCTGCGGAGAGAGACGTGAAGGACATCAGCGTGGCCCTGGCTCCGTACGACGGCAGTCTGCGACTTGTCGTCAAGGCCCATGCCAAGTCGGACAACGACCGCATTATCCTCTCCCTCATCAAATAAGCCACAACGCTCATTTATACCGAAAGTACCCACACATAAATGAGACTAGACAACATCACACTCGAGGGGATGCTTCCGCGCGTATTCGTGTCGGAAAGCATCCCCGATTCCGGGATATGGCGCGCCACCGCCACGTTCAGGCGCGGAGAAAGCTATCTGGTGGAAGCCACTTCAGGCGGCGGCAAATCCTCGATGTGCGCCTACATCTACGGCGCACGCACCGATTTCGAAGGCAGACTCCTCTTCAACGGCGTGGACACCTCCCGCTTCGACATGACTCGCTGGCAGCAACTGCGGCAAGAAAACATAGCTTACCTCCCTCAGGACCTCATGCTCTTTCCCGAACTGACCGCACTTGAAAACATCAGACTGAAAAACGGCCTGACGGGCTACGCTTCCGACAGCAAGATAGAGGAATGGCTCGAACGCCTCGGCATAGCCTCACGCAAAGACTCGCCGGCAGGACGTCTGTCGGTCGGCCAGCAACAGCGCGTGGCCATAATCAGGAGCCTGTGCCAGCCCTTTGACTTCATAATGCTTGACGAGCCGGTGAGCCATCTTGACGAACATAACAACCGAATTGCCGCCGAAATCATATCAGAAGAGGCCAAAGCACTCGGCGCGGGCATCATATCCACATCGGTAGGCAACCGTCTCATGATCGACTACGACAAAACGATGCATCTATGAAAAAAACATCTACCGGCCACGATACCCGCGGATGCGGACAGCTCCTGTCGCGACTGCTGCGTAAAAACACCTCACCTGCTCGAATCGCCGGATTCCTCGTTTCGAATTTCTTAGGGCTGGCCATCGTGCTCGGAGCCCTGCAGTTCTATTCCGACGCAAACTCTATATGGAGCGCCGACGACAGCTTTGTGAAAAGCGACTGGCTCGTGATCAACAAGAAAGTGACCTCCGCCAATACATTCGGAGAAAGCGCCGACTTCACTCCCGAAGAGATAGCCGACCTCGAGCGGCAGCCGTGGGTCCGCTCCGTGGGACGGTTCACTACGGCGGATTTCCGTATTTTCGCCCGGATGTCGGCAGGAAACGGAACCGGACGCTCCATGTCGACCTCTCTCTTTTTCGAATCGATACCCGACGAATATGTCGATGTCGACAAGTCTCTCTGGCGCTGGAAAAAGGGTAGCGGGGAAGTCCCGGTGATCATCTCCAGGGACTACCTGACACTCTACAACTTCGGATTCGCCTCGTCGGCAGGACTCCCGCAGATGTCGGAAGGACTTATGAGCGGCATCCCGCTCGAACTCACACTGACAAGCGAGGACGGAACGCGGATGAAGCGGTTCAAAGGACATGTGGCCGGATACTCCAACCGCCTCAACACCATCCTTGTTCCCGACGAATTCATGCGGATCGAGAACGCGGAGCTGGGGAGCGGCGCGACGCGCAATCCGTCGCGACTCGTGGTGGATGTGAACAGTCCCGGCGACGTGGCCATATCCGAATATCTCGAAGCCCGCGACCTTGAGGTGGCCGGCGACAAGAGCGGCGCCTCAGCCTCGTTCCTGCTCAAGGTGGTGACCGGGGTGACCGTGGCCATCGGCGCAGTGATCACGCTGCTGTCATTCTTCATCCTTCTGCTCTCCCTCTCGCTCATAATGGAAAAAAACGCCACCACGCTCCACCGTCTGCTCATGCTCGGATACGACGCGGGAAGCGTGGCAAAGCCATACACAAGGCTCGCCGTCTACGCGCCTCTCGGGGCGCTCTTTCTCGCACTTTGCTGCGCGGCCCTGCTGCGCGGCAGCTATCTCCCGGCTCTCGAAGGACTCGGAGCCGATTCCGGCAGTTTTATCGCGGCACCGGCGGCCGGTGCAATCATCACGCTGCTCGTGATCATCTTCAACGTGGTATCTGTACGCCGCAAAGTGCGCGAGTCCTGGAGACGGTGACTATGCAAAACTCGCCGGACTCCTTTTGGTGGAGAATGAATGCCCGACAGGAGAATTCCGAAGCAGGAATTATATGACACAATGACTTACTTATGCACATTACCGGGGTTTAACATTTGTTAATTAACATTGTTAATGTTAATGTTAATAAAAGTTAACCCCTTGTTTTTTATTATTTTTGCGGTTACTTTACTTTAAGCACGCTCTCCCATACAGGCAAGCCGACCATTAAAGCAACAACAAAGACTTGTCTATTAGTATGTTAAATAGAATTCAACCCAATGTAAAACTAAATCACATTCCTGCATGAAGAACTTATGTTTTCAGCTGAATCGGAAGTTGTGGGTGACAATGGCAATCCTATTGACATTTGCACTTCCATCTCTGGCTCAGAAGATCACTGTCTCCGGACACGTGGCCGACGAGCATGGAGAAGACCTAATCGGTGCCACCGTGATGGAAAAAGGCACCACCAACGGAACCTCTGCAGACATTGACGGCAACTTCACCATCACGGTGCCCTCGAACGCCACCCTCGTGGTAAGCTACGTGGGCTACGACCCGATGGAAGTGCCTGTCAACGGTCAGACTCATCTCAACATCGTGATGAAAGAGAACGCCACCATGCTCGCCGAGACAGTGGTGATCGGATACGGTTCGGTAAAAAAATCGGACGCCACCGGATCTGTGGCGATCGTGACTCCCGACGATGTGGAGGCCGGCATATCGACATCCGCACAGGACCTCCTTGTAGGCGCCAGCCCGGGTGTGACGGTAACGACCAACGGAGGTGACCCCACAGGCAACGCCAACATCCGCATCCGCGGCGGCTCCTCGCTTTCCGCCTCCAACAACCCGCTTATCGTGATCGACGGCGTGCCCATGACCAACCAGAGCAACACCGGCGGAACCAACGCCCTGACGATGGTTAACCCGCAGAACATCGAGTCGATGACCATCCTCAAGGATGCCTCGGCGACAGCCATCTACGGTTCGCGTGCATCCAACGGCGTCATCATCATCACCACCAAGAAAGGAAAAAGCGGCAAGCCGCAGGTAAGCTTCGCCGCCAACTGGCATGTGAACACCTCCCGCAAGACCCTCGACATGATGGGCAGCGAGGAATACTCCGCACTGATCAACACCTACGGTACCGACCGCGCCAAGTCGCTCCTCGTGGCCGAGAACGCCAATCCCGGCGGCGAATTCGTACCCTTCGACACCGACTGGCAGCGCGAAGTGCTCCGCACAAGCATCTCCCAGGACTACTCGCTCAGCGTGGGCGGCTCGCTCGGAAACGTCCCCTACCGCGTCAACGCGTCGTACACCGACAACCAGGGTATCATCAAGACAAGCTCCATGCAGCGAACCACGGCCGGTTTCAACCTCAGCCCGAAGTTCTTCAACGAAACCCTCTCGATCAACGCCAACGCCAGCGGATCATACGTCCGCACCCGCAACAGTGCCGACGTGATGTGGATGGCAGTGGCCGCAGCTCCGGTCAACCCCGTCCGCAAACTGTACCCCACCTCCGGCGACGCGACCAAGGCTCCGCTCTACCAGACCATGTTCAACGGTTACTACAACAACCTCAAGACCACCGGCGAACCCGAAACATCCACCGACTGGCAGAACCCGCTCCAGCTCCTCAACGAGCAGGAGAACATCGGCAAGACCCTCTCCAGCAACGGTAACCTCCAGATCGACTATGCGCTCTACTGGGTGCCGGAACTCCACTTCAACCTCAATCTCGGTTACCAGGTGTCGAAGAACTGGTCGCACAACACCATCGCCCAGAACTCCATCATGGCATGGCGCGGCAACTACAAGGATGGCGCAGGCACGAAGTACAACTGGTACGAGGTCCAGCGCAACACCCTTCTCGACTTCTACATCAACTACAAGAAGAATTTCGAGGCCATCAAGTCGAACCTTGACGTGATGGTGGGTTACTCCTGGCAGAAATTCGACTATTTCGGCGACAGCCAGACTGTAATCAACACCCTCGGCTACAACAATAACTGGACAGATATCTACTCCGGCGGCAATTTCCTCCTCAACATCAATCCCGATTCGGAGGCACACATCGGAAATTCATACGAGAACGCGCCTGAATCGACATGGGCCAACGCTCTCCAGCTCGTCAGCTTCTTCGGACGTCTGAACTACGCGTTCGACGACACCTATCTGCTGACATTCACCCTCCGCGACGACGGAACCTCGCGTTTCTCCAAAAAGAACCGCTGGGGTCTCTTCCCCTCGGTGGCACTCGCATGGAAGATCAACAACATGCCCTTCATGCAGAACACGGCCGATGTCCTCAACGACTTCAAGCTCCGTCTCGGCTGGGGTAAGACGGGCCAGCAGGAAATGGACCTCTATTTCCCCTACATTCCCATCTACACCAACTCGTACCAGCAGGGTTACCAGTATCTCGACCCGACCGGAAGCGGACAGTGGATCAATCCCCTCTACCCGCAGGCCTACAACCCGGACCTGAAGTGGGAGACCACCACCACATGGAATGTCGGTCTTGACCTCGGATTCCTCAACAACCGCATCACCATCGCGGCGGACTGGTACAAGCGTATCACCACCGACCTTCTGGCGTTCGTGCCGACCGGCGCGTCGAACACCGCCAACATGATGTGGCGCAACATCGGCTCGATGGACAACATGGGTGTCGAGGTGACCATCGGCGCCAAGCCCGTTGTGACCGACAACTTCACATGGAGCACCAGCTTCAACGTCGCATGGAACAAGAACAAGATCACAGAACTCCAGGGTGACGGCGAGACATCGCGCACACAGGCCATCGGCCTTCCCTCCGGAAAGGGCGGCGCCGGCCTGGCATGGCATATAGTGGGCCAGCCCGCATACACCTTCATGGTCTACGAGCAGGTTTACGCCGAGAACGGCGACCCGATCGAGGACCAGTACGTCGACCAGAACGCCGACGGCGTAATCAACGAGGACGACCTCATCATGTACCACAGCCGCGACCCGAAAGTGACCATGGCCTGGAACAACACCTTCACATGGAAAAACTGGGATCTCGGAATCTCTCTCCGCGCCAACCTCGGCAACTATGTGTACAACCAGCTCAAGCAGGCCAACACACGCGTATACGACACCACCGGCGCTCAGTACATGCTCTCCAACCTGATGGCGGACACCTTCCTCTTCTACAACTCATCGTCGGCCGAGCGCCTTCCGCTCTCGAGCTACTTTGTGGAGAACGCAAGCTTCCTCCGCTGCGACAACATCACCCTGGGATACACCATTCCCGACTGCCATTGCGGCGCCGACTTCGGTCTGCGCATATTCGCAGCCGTCCAGAATCCCTTCGTGATAACAAAGTTCACAGGTCTCGACCCCGAGGAATTCAGCGGCGTGCAGGGTTCGCCCTACCCTCGCCCCATCACAACCACACTCGGCATCGTACTCACATTCTAATCCCGGCTTAACTGAAGAAAAACATGAAAACATTCAATAAAATATTCATGACGTTGGGACTGGCGGCGGCCGTCACGGGTCTCCCCTCCTGCGTCGGCGACCTCGACCTGGAGCCGACCAACCCCAACGAGATCACCAACGTAAGCGGCGACATGGACCGCGTCTTCGCCGACATCTTCCTCAACTTCTCCACCTTCGGAGCAAGCGGAAACTCACCGGTGTCGGGCTTTGACGGCGGTATGGCGTCGTTCCAGCGCGCCCTCTTCATCGCAGAGGAAATCCCCACCGACGAGGCGGCATGGCTCTGGGACCCCAGCTCCTACGGCACGATCAACCAGGGCATCGTGGTGCCCACGGTGGACGCGGTATTCGGATTCTACTCCCGTCTGATGATCAACATCACGCTCTGCAACCAATTCATCCAGAGTGTAAATGACGGAACATTCATCCTTGACGACGCGGCTCAGGCACGCTCGGTGGACTATGTCCGCCAGGCCAAGATCCTCCGCTCGGGATGCTACTACTACATGCTGTCGTTCTACGACAAGATTCCGTACGCCGACGAGACCACTCCGGTGGGCACGCTCCCCACACAGCTATCACGCAAGGAAGTGTTCGCCAACGTGACTTCCACTCTCGAGGAGGTGGTGGCCGACTATAAGAAGAACCCGAAGGAGACCGCCTACGGCTTCGTAGGCATCGACGCCGCACAGGCCATCCTCGCCAAAATCTACCTCAACGCGGAAGTCTTCAACGAGGGCAATGCGGCATGGGACAAGTGCTATCAGCACTGCGCCGACATCATCACGCGTCTCGGCAAAGGAGGACAGTACGGCAACGGCCTGGCTTACAGCTACAGCGCACTCTTCGGTGCCAACAACCGCAAATATGTGGTCGGCAACCCCGGAAGCGATGTCAACGAGATTATCTGGACACTCGCCCAGGATCAGGTGAACCTGATCAGCTGGAGCGGCGCGACGTTCCTCCTTGCCGGATGGCTCGGAACCAACGGCGTGGAGGTGACAGTGGCCAAACCCACCATGACAGAATACACGCTGCCCGATGGCTCGCTCGACACAGAGAAATACCTCGACCTGAACGAGAAATACTGCGCGACCCAGGAGGAGTATGATGCGGCCAAGAAAGCCTACGAGGAAGACACCAAGGAATGGCAGAAGAACGTGTCGGAGCGCATCAACGGCGTCAACTACTCGTTCGACCCCAAGGCTGTGGGCTGGATCTCGCAGCAGTGGTACAACGCCGGCGCCGGCTGGAAATGCCTGGTGGCCCGCAAGACCTTCGTCCGCAAATTTGAATGGGACGACATCAAGATGACCCAGAGCAAGGACCTCCGTGTGGCCAACTGGCAGACAGCGTCCCACGGCTTCACCGCCGACAACCCCTCGCTCGTCGGCGACGACTGGGGCAAGAACGGGTACCTCTGTCCCAAATACACCAACTGGGCATACAATGACGACGGCACCATCGACTACGTGAACTCTCCGGAGCCCCGCGAACAGGTGGGCGGAGACTACGCCGTGATCCGTCTGGCCGAGATCTACCTAACCGCGGCCGAAGCCATCCTCAACGGAGGAGGCGGCAGCACCGACGAGGCTCTCCGCTATGTGAACCATATCCGCCAGCGCGCCTACGGCCAGAACTATACACCCTGGACCCAGCTCACCATGCAGATGCTGCGCGACGAGCGCTGCCGCGAGCTCTATCAGGAAAACTGCCGGCGCACCGACCTCATCCGCTGGAACCAGTGGTGCACAGGCTACACCTGGGAATGGAAAGGCGGCGTGGAACGCGGCACAAACCTCCCCGAGTACACCAAGTGCTATCCGATTCCTTCCCGCGTGATGTCTTCGTCGAATTTCGAGCAGACCACAGGCTATTAATCACCGTAGAATTCTAAAATTTCAACAGGAAATGAAAAAGATATCAATCATAACGGCAATGGCCGCCCTGCTTCTCGGCGTGACAAGCTGCAAGCAGGAGGACGAACCGAAATACCATAATCCCACGGAGTTCAAAGTAAACGTGCCGGCGCTCCAGAACCAGGTGCTGCAGCTCTCCTCCGACATGGGCGACCTCTCTACTTTCAACCTCTTCTGCTCGCAGCCGGATTACGGATACTCGGCCATCTGCAAGTATTCGGCCCTGGTGTCGCTCGACCCGGAATGTCCCGCCGAAGACACGGACAAGACGCTGAGCCTGCCCGCCACCAACCCCGCCATGGCGGCGATGGCCATCAAGACCTACGAACTCGCCGTGGCGCTCAACAAGCTCAAGGGCTACAACTCCGAAGAGGAATACCAGACCGGCTACGACGGCCAGCCTCTCAAGGCCTATTTCCGCGCCGTATGTGAGATTCCCTCGATCGAAGGGAGCCGCATAGTGTCGAGCAACGTGGTGTCGTACAACCTCATCCCGCTGATCTACGCAGAGAAGAAGGCTGCATGGATCTGGATTCTGGGCGACGTGCAGACCGTCGACGGCGAGTTCAAGAACGGATTCGCGGCTCCGTCGGCCGCCAACGCCGAACTCTACGAACACTTCAAGCTCTACGAGCCTGAAGAATACATCGGAGAGAAACTCTTCGTCGGCATCTTCTCCATTACTCCCAAGAAGGACAATCCGGATCCGAACAATCCCGACGACTGCTCCGCGTTCCGCTTCGCCGTAGAGCTGGGAGGATGGGATTACAAGATATTCCTCGGAGCCGAAGGCGGAGAAGAAGACAAGCATGGCGACTTCTACACCAACAAGATCACCGACAAACTCGAAGGGGGCAAATTCTTCAGCGGCTCCGTCAAGAACGAATGGCAGGCCAACTGGGGTATCGCTACCGGAACAGTGAAACCATGCACTTTCGTGGTCGACACCGAGAACATGAAAATCTATGTGAAAGAGGGCGAGAACACCGTGACCTTCTCAGGCCGCGAACCGCAGTTCTCCGCCAAATGACGCATAGAGCGCTCTAATCAAGTGAACAGGCGGGGAGCATTCCCGGCTCCCCGCCACTAAAAGAAAATTACAATTATGAAAAAAATCAAGATATTTTCTACAATAGCGCTCTCCCTGGCCCTGGCGTCGTGCGACAACTTCGAGTTGCCGAATCCTCCGGCCCAGTCCAATCCCGATCCGGGCGTGGAGGGAGTGTTCGAGAACTCCGGTCTCAGACTCTCTCAGAGCAGCGCGGATGTAAACCTCATCGAGGCAAGCAACAAGAACGAGAATGTGGCTGTCGCCAGGATCGACGAACTGGTGAATTTCCCCGAAGGCTATGACCTCCGCGTCGACATGCAGGTGGCCGGAAACGACCAGTTCGGCAAGTATGCCACCGTGAAGACAACCATAGCCGACAATCTGGTATATGTCAACCCCACCGACTTCGACTCAGCCATTCAGGAGGCAATCACCAGAAACCCGGCAAAACTGAACGTGGCCACCCGCTTCGTTGCATACGCTGAGCGCGGCACCACTCTTTTCCGCCTCGGAGGAATGGATGAATACTACGGCCGCTACGAGTACTCCGTGAAACCACTCGATCCGGCCAAGACGCTCGAACAGGACTATTACCTCGTGGGCAGCTTCTGCAACTGGGATCCCAGGAAGGCCATCAAGTTCAACAACACCGTGGCGGGAGCCAATATCTACGACAATCCAGTTCTGGCGGTCCGCGTGGAAATCACAGAGCAGCAGGCCGCAGCTGGATATGAGTTCAAGGTGATCCCCGCATCGTCGGCACTCGCGGGCAACTTCGAGGGAGCCCTCGGATGCATCGCCGACGAGACCGGTCTGGCCGGCAAGCTCACCGAATCTCCCGACAAGAGCCAGCCCGGCGTGCTCAATGTGGGTGCCCCGATGCTCATCACCATCAACATTCAGGAGGATTCCTACAGCATAAGCTATGCCCTCGACGTACTCTATCCCCTCTCGGGCACCACACTCTCCAAGCCGGATCAGGCAATGCTTCTCTACACCGACAACTACATCACATTCTCCGGCACGGCGGTTCTTGCAGGCTCATGGTACTGCGCCGGCGAACCGAGCATCAAGGGCCTCCTCTTCCGTCAGAACAAGGATCTCGGGGTGTCCGACTCCGATGACGGCATGACCCGCAGCGGATACCTCACCGCCGACTCCGACCTCGGCGAGCAGCTCCGCACCCCGGTGAAGGGAACAAACCTCTATTGGGTGGATGTGAATCTCGTGATGCTCACCTACAAGATCTCGGCCATACAGAAAATGAGCGTGATCGGCGACGGCAACGGATGGGATCTCGGGACAGCAACCGAACTCACACCGTCGAAAGATCTGAAGGTATGGAGCGCACAGGGCGTCCAGATCGGCAACGAGTTCAAGATCAACTGCAACGGAGCATGGGATCTTGACTTCGGAGGAGAAGAGGTGCCCGACCTGACCGGCATGCGCCAGTACAACGTCGTGATGAAAGGCGGCAACTGCCCCTGTACTCCCGGCACATACGACGTGGAGGTCGACTTCAGCACACGTCCATACACAGTAACACTCAAATAATGATAACCGCGCCGGCATATCATTCCGGCAAGTCTCACAAAAATCCCCGTCGGCCGGCCGGCGGGGATTTTTTGCGAGAAAGCTTGAATAATAAAAATTTATTTGCTAAATTTGCATTGTATTCAGACTTTAGACTTCGTTTAGGCTGCGTAACCCTGTGAAATACAATAAAAAAGGCTGCAACCCGAATTCAGAAGAACATAGTTGTCGAAAAGACCAATTAACCATATATGATTAACTAAAATCCAATCAAACGATGAACAAATTCTACGCGATTGCAGCTGCCGCGCTTATGGCAGCAAGTGCTTACGCACAGGACGGCGCCCCCCTTTATGTAACCGGAGGAGCGATCGACGAGAGCGAGGGAGCGGTATCTCCCTGGGGAATCAGCAACTGGAACGCAGAAGATCCCGCGGAACTTACTTTCGCCGAGGGCAAATACACCGGCGAGTTCAAGGGCATCACAATGTTCAAGATTTCCACTGCCAAAGGAGACTGGGACGCATTCAACGCCGGTGCGTACGGATGCAAATATGGTAAGGAACCCGGCAAGGCAGTCGAGCTTGAGGCAGGATACACGGAAAACATCGTATGCCCCTGGCCCGGCGATTACAGAATCGAAGTATCCGGCGACCTGAAGACCATCACCCTCACCACCGACACTCCCAACCCCAACCCCGGCGGCCCGACCAAAGTCTACCTCCGCGGAGAGATGAACGGCTGGGGCGCTCCCGCTGAGTGGGAAATGACTTATGCCGAAGGCAGCTACTACTTCAACTGCACCGGAGAGCAGATGGTTCTCGCCGGCCAGACATTCAAGATTGCCGATGCCAACTGGACAGAGATCAACTATGGCGTGGAGGAAGGTGCCATTGTCATTCAGGATGACGTAGCCATCTGGGAACCCAACGGCAAAGACGCAAAATTCGAGGCAGACTGGAACGGTGGCATGAAATTCACCATCCAGGAAGACGGAACCGCTCTCGCCGAGTTCTCCAGCACGGCTATCGATATTCCCGCAAGCGGCATCGCCGACATCGAGGCCTCCGACAACGCAGCTCCCGTATACTTCAATCTCCAGGGTGTGCGCGTAGCCAATGCAGAGAACGGTCTCTACATAGTAAAGCAGGGCAGCAAGGTAAGCAAAGTCCTCGTGAAGTAAGCAATCCCTCCAAGCATAACAGGAAAGACTCCGCACCGCGGGGTCTTTTTTATGTTTTTAACCCTTGTCGAATGATTCTGAACATTACATATCCCTCAACCCTCAACGCACTTCAGTCGCAGTAATGGATCATAAAACCCACTCCTGCGAAACCAGGCAGTCTAATATAACATGACATAGTGTCATGATATCCCCTCGTTATCCTTATATTTTTCTTGTTTTCACACTTTTTATTGTCTTTTTCTTGTTTTTCAGTAAATTTTAATTTACATTTGCAACATTAAGCTATATCTGTCCGCTTGTCGGATATTCAAGATGAAGTGATCTAAATCCAAAAATATGAAAAGAATAATACTTTTATTGTGCATGGTGTTTGGTGGTATATGCCATATTGCAGCGCAAGACGAAATGGAGTCTGATTCCGGAACTGCAGGAGAAGACTATCGTCCGATGATCCGCGAGGACCGGGTCTGGGAGTATCTGCAGACCAATTCTGAATACGGATCCGAAGGCTACCATATCAGGACCGACAGCAATACTCTGCTGCAGATGAAGTTCAATGGCACGGAGGAACTGAACGGTAAGGAATACCATCGGTTCATATATTGCGGCGACCGGGTGAGCTGGACAACATACACCGATCATGTAAGCGGTATCACCTTCAGCACCGATACTGTGACAGTTCCTGATGACGACACTGCCGTCTGCTATCTCCGCGAGGAACCCGGGAAGGTTTTCATCCTTTTCCCATACGACACATGCGCGGACTTCGCAGGGAGCGGCTCTAAGGCCGTAAAGGGAGAGGAAGTCCTGCTCTATGATTTCACTTTGACCGACGGAGAGTCGTTCACCGGTTTCTGGTCCTCGGGGAATCTCGAGGGAGGTCTTATAGACTATCCGGTGCGGAAACTTGACACTGTAAAGGTAGCCGGCGAGGAATGCCGCACATTCGGAGTGACCGATGACTTCCACGGCGCATGCAAGGGTTATCGTTTCGCCGAGGAAGCCGGATGCCTGAACTGCGGTACACTGGCCGCGCCGTATCCTCTCGCGAGAAAGACCGGTTTCACCACCGCTGACTGCCGTCTGCAAAGAATATATGACGCCGAAGGGAAAGTCCTTTATAGGAATGATTCCGACTTCTGGACCGCAGAAGAATCCGAATATGTCCCTATGCTGAAAGAGGGCCGGATCTGGGTTTGGAATGCAGTGGACCTCAGACAACGGCGTGATGACATCCCCGTGTACTTTACAGTCGTCGGACAGGAGGAGATTTCAGGCAGGAACTATTACCGGATACGTCAGACTTCTGAATTGAAGGAACTGAACGGCCACGAACATCTGCTTCGGGAGGAGAACCGGATGGTTGTGTACCATTTAAGGGATGATGTTGAATTTTCGAATGATGTGCCGCTGTATGACTTTTACGCAATGCCGGGACATAAATTTCAGGTATATGAGGCTGATGCTGATGATAGATATATTTACGAAATTGACCCTTTCAATGCCATGGAAATTACAGCCGAAAAAAAGATTACGGCAGGCGGCAAAGCGTGGCGGAAGATAGAGTTGGCGGGGGGATATGAAAAAGATAGGAATGCCGTCTGGGTTGAGGGTATCGGCGCACCGTACATAGACCAGATGCTGACAAGATTCGGTAGCGATAATTTTGCTAACGGGATATATGTCCATAGTTTCCGCGAATGCATTGACAACGGCGAGACGATATTCACGATGTCGGACTTCGGGAACACATTGTCCGTTGATATGCTTCCTTCAGATGAATACAGAAGCCGGTGCGACGCTCCTGTCTATGACATGATGGGACGGCGCGTGACCTCAATGGTCCGCGGCGGAATCTACGTCCGTGACGGCAAGAAGTTCGTGGGAAAATGAGATTTAATAGGGTGTATCAATTGGGTCTGGTACACCCTATTCTTCTTTGCAGACTGATTTGCGGTTGAACAAGCAGGGGAAAGAGAGGTAAACGGGTATCGGGAGAAAGAAGCTGTACGCATTATCTTTGCGTTCAAAAAAGAGATGAGAAAAGAGAGAATCATCAGAATAGAGCTGAAGGATGCGGGGATCAGGAGTCTTGCCGATAAGGAGCCGGACGCTCCCGGCGGGAAGCCTGCTCCGCCCCCTGTGCCTGACATACGTCTGGCTCTCAAAGCCGGCGAACTGGAGGGGTGGCATTCGCAACGTTACGGACATCCGGTGAGCCGGCTGTCGTTTCTTTCCGCGGAGGAGGATATGCCGGTAGTGCGCCGATGGCTCGAGGGAGGCGGGGAGACATCGCGGCTGCCGGGGGCGACACTGACGCGCAATTTCAGCGAGGCCGTGCATTCGGCGCTCACGGGCTTCGGCGACGCGGCCCTGCGCGCCAACATGCTGACGGCACCGCTGCGCGTGGGTCTGTGTCTGCGCACCGTCGCCGGGCGCCGGCTCACCCCTCAGCAACTGACTCTCCCGGTACCGAACGCCACGGCACCGGACCTTGTGCTGCGCAGTTACACAATATATGAGAACGGGGCCGCCGCCACAGTCGAAATCATGGGAGACGCCATGCGGCTGATGGCAAGCGCGGCAAAGATAGAGAATCCGGCGATCTATTCCGACATAGCTGCCGTCGACATCATTGCCACGCGTCAGGCGGAAACTTTCGACGAGAACGGCACGGCATCCGGTTTCGAGACGGAAACCGTCGGCCCGGACACCCTCCGTGTGGCGCGCTACGCACGTTATACGGCGGCGGAAGTCCGCGCCTCGGCCTCCGCACTCGATGATTTCCGTGTGGTGGCCTCCATTCCCATGAAGGAGCTTATGGACGGCATGGGCTGGACTCCGGTTCCGATTCCCGAAGGAGCGCTCTCCAACTGGAAGAACCTGCCGAAACATAGCGACAGCGCGCCGCCGGCAGAGGGAGCCATCGACCCGGAAGGGGACGGCTCAGACACGGAGGGAGACAACGAGGAGCCGGAAGAGAGAACCGAAGAGTTCGAGACCGCTCCTCTCTCGCTCGGTATGCCTGAGGAAGAGAAACGAGTGCGCGGCGTGACACTGCGCGGCCTGTTTGAGCGCGATGCCACCGTCATCGAACTCTGGGGATCGCATCACCGCGAGAACTGGCACAGGATAGCCGCGGCCCGGGGGCCTCACATAGCAGGACTCTGCGGCGTCCGCTACCGCTGGCTGAAAGTGAGGATCCGCACAACACTCCGCAAAGGAGACTTCCTGGAAGCCCTGACATTCACGATAGCCTGACCCCGGTACTGCTCCTCTTTCAGCCACAGCCCCGCGAGGACCTCGAAGACTCGGGTGCTCTCCATTCGTGCCTCCCGAACCTCCATATTTGCATAATACGGCAGAAGATAATGACCCACATCGGTGGCATCCCGGCAGAGTGAGGCGGTCGGTGTCTCTCTATCTGCCAGATTGCTGACAAAACCGAATAATTTAAATAAATTATCTCTTTTAACAATAATTAACATTAAAACATTGTGTATTTTACATAATTTTCTTTAATTCGCCATTATTTATAATTCATATTGCAATTTTGTTTGCCATATTGCATTTGCGATATGTCGAGACAACTGCTCTATTCTCTGCGCGAAGCCGCAGCCCAGTAAACAAGGTTGCATAACCTCAAAACTATTTATTAAGAAACAGACAGTAAACAACACGAGACTCATCAACCTCTCTCCCAATGTATTATCAAAATAAATAATCATTCAAAAAAATGATTATGAAAACCTCAATCATAACGTTATGCGTCGCTGCGATAAGTCTGTCCGCTGCTACGGCATCGGGTACGGTGTCCGGAAGCGGCACAGGGTTACCAAACGACAGCGTGGCTGCAACGGCCAACGATACCACGGAGAATACGGCGGTCGACCTCGAGGAACTTGAAGTCAAGGCAAACACAGTGGTGATGGACGGCAAGCGGACGACACTGATTCCGACACCGCGCGACAAGAAGTTCGCCTCCGACGGTATCGGGATACTCCGGAACATGGCGCAGGCCAACATAGTGGTCAATCCGCTGGACCAGTCGGTGACGAATGCGGCGGGAGTGCCATACTCCTTCTTCATCGACTATGTCCCGGCCTCCGACCGGCAGGTCAGGGACATCCGTCCGCAGGACGTGCTTCGGGTGGAGGTCACAGAGAGTCCGGAAGACCCACGCTTCAACGGAGCGCGGATAGCCGCCAACTTCATCATGAGGAAATATGAATACGGCGGTTACACCAAATTCAGCGGCACACATATCTTTCCCGCATCGTACGGCGACTATAACGCATATTCGAAACTTTCCTACAAAAAGATGACATACGATGTCTCCGGAGGAACAGGGTTCATGAACATTACGAGTCTCAACGGAACAGACTCCGAATCAACATACCGGTTCGGGAACAAGACGTTGACCAGGATTCAGACCATATTGCCGACCCGGGCCCTGCAGCTGATGCCATACGTCACGGCGAGGGCAGTCTACTCTACCGATGGCATCATGATCTCCAACAGTCTCGGATATAACGGGATAGACCAGCGGTTCAATATCGGGAAAGGATCGGTGGAGTATCCCGGCCAAACTCAGGCAGAGGAATTCATTAGGAAATCCGACAAGTCCTTGAAATCCCTGTCATGGAAAGGAATGTTCTATTTCAGCCTTCCGAAGCGTTTTTCCATTAACCTGAACGGCTCTGCAAGCCGCACCCTCAATGATGACTGGTCCTCCTATATGGTCGGCTCCGCCAGTCCGATTGTCAACGACATCACCGAAAAGGAGTGGAAAACCGACGGAGACATCACCGTCACCAAGAAGTTCGGGGCTCATTCGGTAGGCGCGTCAATATTCGCGGGATGGAGGGAAAACAGGCTCGACTACCGAACAGATGCCATAACCGAGCTTGAATACAGGGAATCGTATATCAATTTTTATTTAAACTCTTCGTTCAACATCGGCAATTTCAACATATCGCCCGGCATATCCGCGTCGCATTCTGACCAGACCATCAACGGAAAGATGCTTTCACGCTGGTACCCCAAGGCCTTCATCCCGGCATGGGTACGCATCAACGACCGACAGTCCGCCTACCTGTCATTCGAATATTCAAAAGGCATCGCGACTCCAACAGAAATGAATCCGGTTCTGGTAAGGCGCAACGACATTGATGCCGTGGAGGGTAACGAGGATCTCGGATACTTCGATTTCTATCTGGGACGCCTCGGATATAATGTCTCGTTCGGTCGTTTCTCCGCGAACATAAGTGGTGACGCCACTTACTACGGCAACACCATAGTACCGGTCTACACCCCACGATATGGCACCGGCGAAAGTCCGATGATGGTGCAGTCGTTCGCCAACGACGGATCGATGTTCTACGGAAACGCCATGTTGCGGCTTTCAGCCGGATTATTAGGCAGCAGCCTTCAGCTGCAGCTTTACGGAGCCGCCCACTACTTCCACAGGAGCGGGCTTTATGCGAGAGCCGGATGGGACTGGGGAGGCGGGGCTTCCGCTACGTATTACATCCGCGGTTTCCAGATTTCCGCCGGATATTCCACACCCAGCGTTTACCATTCTTCCGTATCTGACCAAAGGTATCCTTCCTACTACTACCTGAACGGAACATGGGCGTGGAACGGGCTGTACGTGGGTCTTTCGTTCAGAAGTCCGTTCCGAAAATCGCTTGTCTGCTATACCTCGAGCATGGACGCGGGAGACTACATCAACAACGAGACATATTACAATACCACCTATCGTCAGAACATCGAGCTGACAGTAACCTATTCCTTCGGTTATGGCAAGAAAACATCGAAAGATGACGAAGTCAGGAAGATAGGAGGCGGCGATTCCATCATCCTCAAATAAAAGGAAGAGAATTCTTGATAAGACAGCTGCTATTTTCTCTGCGCGAAACCTCCGACGCATAAACTGGCATAACTGAATTTAGAACAACACGAAACAGAAATTTAACATCAGAACACAGAACCTTCTCTCCAAAAAACATCATTCAACCATAAAGCAATCTGTTATGAAAGAAAAAGAAATCTTTCTGAAAGTCTATAACGAGGGTATCGCCCCGTTACAGATGAACGCCGTCAGAGGCGGATACGCCCCTGATGGAGGAGACGATCCTGATGGACTTTGTATCGTCTATAAGCCATGTACAGTGCACTGCAAATGTGTTGCGGATACCGCGTATCCATGTAGTCCGATCTGTGGACCAATTATAGGGAAACCTGAATAAACCCTATCCGGGTCATTCTCCTCATCATGAAGAGAATGACCCGATTCTATCCCTCTTAAAAATCATATATGAAACTATCCAGATACACCCATCTGTTCAATGATGGCGAACATTACTATATGTTCAACGCAGAGACTATCTTCATTTCGGAGATTGACAAAGATCTATTCTTTTGTCTGCATGACAGGGATTTCGACAGAATTCCCGAGTCCACTGCCGCAAGACTCATGGAGAAAAGAATCATTGTCGATGACAGCAGCCGCGATTTATATTTCCTCAACAGCAAGACACAGTCGCTCAGGAAGTCGTACGATACCCGCACGCTGTCACTTATAATCGCCCCCACCACCGGGTGCAATTTCGCATGTCCCTATTGCTTCGAACCAAAAAAGAACCCTAAAACAATGACAAGGGAAGTGGAGGACAGAATAATAGAATATGTAAGAAGCAGGACACTTGCGGAAAACATTTCGCTTACATGGTACGGCGGGGAACCACTTCTAGCCTTCGACATAATCGAGCGCCTGTACGATAGGATTATTGCCGAAACGGAGAAGAAAATCATATCACATGGCATAATAACCAACGGCTTCTTGATTGATAACCTTGTCATCAGTTTTTTCAAGAAATCGGGACTCGACAACATACAGATATCGTTTGACGGCACGAAAGACAGGCATGACCGCTCAAGATTCCTTAAGGACGGAAACCGACCTACTTTCGACATAATCCGTGCAAATCTGGAAAAACTCGCTGCGGATATACCCGACCTTAAAATTCAGGCAAGGATCAATGTCAACAGGAACAACATAGGTGATTTCGCCGAGATGTTCAAACTTTTCTCCGACCCATTCCGATTCAAGAATGTCCATGTGTATCCCGGGATTATCCGGGAAGAATCCGCTGACGGAGTCTCAATGTGCGGCAGATGTTATAGCGAAAGGGATTTGCCGGAGCTGTACGAGCTTATCGAGAAGGAAGGAATACCCGTGAACTATCTTCCGAGGATTCCCGGCAAGGGATGCATGGCGCATTCCGCTGACGCTTTCATAATAGGCCCGGAGGGGGAACTCTACAAGTGCTGGGAAGATGTGAGCAAGCCAAACAGGGTGGTGGGATCCATTATGGACGGCAAAAGGGGGGATTATGGACTAATGATGCGGTACATGCACGACTGCGATGTATTCGACGATAAATGCCGGAAATGCAGGGTGTTTCCGATATGTTGGGGAGGCTGTGCCTACCGGCGATACCGCAATATGTTCGAGGAGGGGGAGTTCGAGATATGCTCGCCGCTACGTAACCCGGAGCTGCTCAAGCGCGTGATGCTGGATTTCATCCGCTCCGGCAGACCGGAATCGGAAAAATTCGTCTCGATGTTTTAACTCAAAATTTTGCAAATTCACGGATATATTGTATAATTTGCAATCACATTCACCACGATCAAAAACAACTGCCATGAAAACCTTAATGAAAACATCAACGCGTATTGCTGCATTGCCGCTACTTATGATCATCCCCTTTCTTCCGGTCCGGGCACTTGAGCGGGATTCCCTTGATACAGGAACCTCAGCGACAGCCACCAACGACTCCGTCGACGGACGCAACACCTCGCGCGACCTCGAGGAGTTCGTGGTCAAAGCCGACGCGGTTATAAGGAAAGGCAACGTCACCAAGGCATATCCGTCAAAGAGGGACAAGAGCATGGCCCCGGACTTGATAGGAGTGCTCGCCAACATGGCTCTGCCGGACATCTTAATTGATCCCATGACGAGTTCCGTCAAAACCCTCGGAGGGCAGAACATAGCCATATTCGTGGACTTCATGCCGGCCTCTTCTGAAGATATCCGGAACATGCGTCCGCAGGATGTAGAGCGGATCGACATCATCCGCAACCCCGAGGATCCGCGTTTCAGCGGCAGTCAGGTGGTGGCGAACTACATCATGAAGAAGTATGAGTACGGTGGATACACACGGTTCAACACCGAACAAAACGTGCTATTGTACTCCGGAGACCTGAGCGCGTTCTCACGCATGACATACGGAAGTATGGCCTATGACCTCTCTGCGGGCACTTATCATTATGAAGACTGTCACCGCAAAGGCTCGGAAGGAGAGTTCCTGTACAGATTCCCGGATCTGGAGCTGGCCAAGAAGAGCCTTCTCACTGCATCTCACGGCAAATTCTCGAACCCCAGAGCGAGATTCCGCGCGACCTACAACCACTCCGGCACGACAATAAGCAACGACATAGGATTCTCTAACGCATGCAGCGACAACATCACGGAAGGCAGCACGGTTTACTCCGCGCTGTACGGCGACGGGAAATACAAGTCTGCCTCCGACTACAAGATATGGAGATACTATTGGAACGGTAACTACAGTTTCTCGCTCCCCGACAATTTCATGCTCGGAGTAAGCGGTAAAGCCGACTGGACGATCAAGGATGATTCCTCGGAATACGCATCGGACAATGACACGCCCATCATCAATGACAACTCCGAAAACCGGTTTTCAATCAACGGCTCCGTAGGTTTCGCAAAAATCTGGAGCAACAACAGCATCGGAGCTGGGACAGAGGCCGAATGGGAACGGGTCAGGCTGGATTATCGGTCAGCTACAGCGCGGTCGGTAACCAGTACTTCGCTATCCGTGAAGCCTTATGCTTTTGTAAATCTTACATTTGGAAAATTCGGTATATCCCCTAATGGGTCTGCTGTATGGAGACGGCTACGGGTTGACGACTATACGAACATCAGATGGTCAGGACAGATGATGCTGCCGATGATGATCAACATAAGTTCCCGGCAGTACGTTTATTTCAATCCACAATATGACCTGGCCGCCCCCTCCCTTACAGACCTGAGTCCGGTAACAGTCCGCAGAACGACAACCGATGCGACCGTCGGTAACGAAAGACTTGGGTATACGGGCAAATTCTCCGCAGACCTGACTTATTCCTATATGCTCGGATCCTGGCTTTCTGTCGCCGTCAATTTTGTGGCCTCACACGAGACCTCCCAGGTGGTTCCGGTATATGCCCCGGGAACGACACCGGAGCTGAATCATGTCATGGTCCGCAGTCTGAAGAACGACGGTACCCTCACAAGAGCAGGCATGTACCTGTCTCTGCGGGGGAATTACTTTGGCAACAGACTCCTGATCAATGTATGGGGGTATGGAGGAGAAGTGATCCGAACGGGAATGTACTCCCGCCGGAGATGGATATCGAGACTCTATGCCACCGCAACCTACAACATAAGCAACTTTAAGATTTCCGCTTTCTACGGGACACCGTACAAGGATTGCACCCCCGTGGCCGATTATATGCACTCAGTATCCTACGGCATCTCCGGAGCCTGGGGATGGAAAGACCTCTACGCGGAGGTCGGATCCTACAACATGTTTGGCAAATCCGGCATAGAGAGCACATCGGTATGGTACGGCGACAGCTACAGCGGGACGCAGACACAATTAGGAAACCTGAGGTCTACTCCATGGGTATACCTCAAACTCTCATACTCCTTCTCATATGGCAGAAAGACCAGCAAGTCCGATGAGCTCAAAGACCTGAAAGATTACGGAAGCACCAACATACTCCGATAGCGAAAACTGCCGCCACGAAAACTTTGATATTTTAAAGTGTCTTTTTGTAAATACTCTATTTTTGTATATTTTCATCGCGAAGTTACGAAAAGAGTGTAATTTATTGGAAATGAGCGCAGGTTAATTGCTCATTATAGTAATAGGTTACGAATTAGTTAGTTATCTACTGCACTATCCTTCTGCGCGTTGCGTAACCTTCAAAAAACTCTTCGTATGCAAAATCTAAAGTAAACAGGAGATTTATTTCTAAATCTCCTGTTTTTTTATCCTCAGATATAAAGTTTTGCAGGAGATAAAGCTTCAGAGATACGGCAGAACTGTTCGGATTCCAGATGCGCTCGCTGAAGCTGGGGCAGACGAAGGAAGCCGGCTCGGTTCTCATCAACGAGACGCGCAACATCATCTTCACCGTGATCGCGGCACCTCAGTGGTCTCGGGCGACATCTCGCCGGGCGCGATACCGGCCGTGCAGTATGTCACCCTGCAGCGGTTCACAGATCCGCTGCAGGGCGGGAGAGGTCGGCGAGGCGCATGCGGGGGAAAGCGTCGATGAAGGAGCCGGGGGTGGCGTTGAGGATCTCCACGCCTCGGCTGTTGGAATAATCCTTTACGTTGAAGTAGCTTCGGAAGGCTATCGCATAGTTCTCGTAGACCTCGTGAAGCCGGACATTGCTGAATATTTCTTCGGCACGGCGCAGTTCCTCGTCATCATCCTTATAAAAATGAGGCTGGACCGACACCACTTTGTTACGGTCCGTGACCCAGAGGGTACGCGCCCAGTTATGGTCGGCGCCGATAAGCACAATGCGGCGGAATCCCTCCCTCATGGCAGACATAATAGCCGGTATCAGCACATTGCGGGGACGCGGCATGGCATAGCCGCTGTCGTATAGCCGCCTCATCACGGGGGTGAACCCCTCGGCGGGAGTGAGGTTATACCACCTTATGCTGATATTATCGGGCAACGACCTGACTTCAGGCATCTTTCTGGCCTTAGCAGGGAGGAAGAGCGTCATCGGCCAGTCCACGCTGCGGAGAGACTCCCAGAGTTTCGGCACATTGCCGGTCTTTTTCGCAGCGAAGAAGGCTATGTCGGCGAGAATATAGTAGTCGGGGCGCAGTTCGCGGAAATCGGGGGTAAGCGCGGAAAAATTCACTGCAAGCCGCGGAAAAGCCATAAGTACGTCGCGCTCACTGTCGATGGCATCGCGCAGCGAGGGGCCGTTGCCCATGATGATGATCGTATCCCTTACTTCCGACGATCGCGGAGAGGGTCGCCCGGACATCAGCGGTATCTTTACAAACGATGCGAGCGTGTCGACGCTCTTACGGCATACTTTCTGTAACCTGTCGAGAATCATGTCAGTTTTCGTAAGGGTAAGACTTGTCTCTGCGCGCGATGACCTCCAGGGTATCGTGGAACTCCATGTTGATTGCGGATCCGAGTCTCGAGGTGTCGAGAGTCAAAGAGGTGGAAACGGGCTTCAGCGCTTCGTCGGAGAGCATCACCTTCACTATGGGGAGGCGCGGAAAGAGCTTTTTTATGACCGTGGCCCATCTCGCCGGGATGCGCGGCATGCGTTTGAATTCACCGGCGTTGGCGCTCATGGCCTCGCACAGATCCACCCAACGGTGCCCGCGCCCGTCGGATACATTGTAGACCCCGGACCTGCCGGCAAGCGCAAGGACGGCCGCAGCGCAATCATGAGCCGTCACGAGCGACAGCCTGGCATCGTTTTCACGGATATGGAGATATTTTCCGGCCACCACCCTGTCGAAGAGCCGACGCATCTCGCCCCCTACTCCGGAGCCGAACATACGCGCCGGGCGCACCACGGCCAGCGGAATTCCAGCCATCCGCGCGGCATCGCCGAACTCCTTTTCCATCCTCGCCTTGGAACGCCCCACCTCCGTGGAGGCCCAGAGCGGCCTGGTCTCGTCGACCCCCTCCCCGGCATCAGCGCTGTAGACCTGCCAGCTGCTCACAAGCAGAACAGCCTTCGGCGCGACAGCCGCGACAGCGTCAAGGAAGCCGCGGCCAAGACGGTCGTTCAGAGTCGCATCATCCTCCGAACCCGCGCAATGGATGGCCACATCCGGCCGTTCCGGCAGCGTCGGGACCATGAAGCCATCCGCGAGAGACAAGGGTATTATCCTGTGGCCGGCAGCTCTCGCCCGGGCCGAAATATAACGCCCGAGCATCCCGCCGGCTCCCGAAAGCAAAATAGTTGAATTTTCCATTCCTGACAAACTTTTCTCTTTGCAAAATTATTATTAATTTTGCGATTATAAAACATATTTACCCGAAAACACAGGATGACTCAACAGTGACCGGACCAAAAGTCTTATACGAAACGGCATATAGAGACATCCGCAAACCATTAAATACAACACTATGAACATCGGAAAAAAACTCGCAGAGGCCATCAACGAACAGATCAACGCCGAATTCTGGTCGGCATATTTCTATCTGGCCATGGCCAACTACTGGGAGGAGCAGGGCCGCAAAGGCGTGGCCAACTGGTACAAGGTACAGTTCCGCGAGGAGCAGGCACATGCGGAAATCTTCATCGACTATCTCCACAACCGCAACGGCCAGGTCTGTCTCAAGCCCATAGGCGAAGTGAAGCAGAGCTGGGAATCGCTGGCCGAGACATTCGCCGACACGCTGGCCCACGAGCAGGAAGTGACACGCCGCATCCACGCCCTCTACGCCCTGGCCGAGGAGGAAAAAGACTATGCCACACGCCAGATGCTCAACTGGTACATCGCAGAGCAGGTTGAGGAAGAAGCCAACGTGCAGGAAATCATCGACAACCTTAACCTTGTGGGACAGGACGGCACCGGAATCCTCCAGATCGACCGCGAGCTCGGAGCACGCACATTTGTGGCGCCCGCTGTAAAATAAGGAATCCATCTTGCCTGAAAAGTCCTGAAATTCGGAATTTTTTCCTTATAAAGAAGTTTAATTTAAAATAAATTGTGTAAATTTGCACGCAATTTCAGGTGCAGATTTGTTTCACTTCCGTAGACCTGCGGCGACAGGGACCGCCAACGCCAGTAGAAGGCCCCGATTCAAGGTCGCTGCCAAGGCATAAATAATTTAACCCAAAAATAAATCAAATGGCAACATTGGATCTTTCCCGGTACGGGATCAAGGATGTGACCAGAATCATCCACAATCCATCTTACGACGATCTCTATAAGGCAGAACTCGACCCGAGCCTCGAAGGCTACGAGAAGGGGTATCTGACCACACTCGGCGCCGTGGACGTATTCACAGGCGAATACACCGGCCGTTCCCCGAAGGACAAATACCTTGTAAAGGACGAGGTGACGGAGGATACGGTATGGTGGACCACCGACGGCTATAAGAACGACAACAAGCCCATCTCGACCGAGGTATGGGACAGGCTGCGCGAGAAAGCGGTGAAGGAGCTCAGCGACAAAACCCTCTACGTGGTAGATGTTTTCTGCGGAGCCAACGCCGCCACACGCCTCTGCGTGCGCTTCATCATGGAAGTGGCATGGCAGGCTCACTTCGTGACCAATATGTTCATCCGCCCCACAGAGGAGGAGCTCAAGGACTTCAAGCCCGACTTCGTGGTGTTCAACGCCTCCAAGGCCAAATGCGAGGACTACAGGGAACTCGGCCTCCATTCCGAGACCGTGGTGGCCTTCAACATCAAGCAGCGCGAGCAGGTGATCATCAACACCTGGTACGGCGGCGAGATGAAGAAGGGCATGTTCTCCATGATGAACTACTTCAACCCGCTCCGGAGCATCGCATCGATGCACTGCTCGGCCAACACCAACATGGACGAGACTTCCACCGCCATCTTCTTCGGCCTCTCCGGCACAGGAAAGACCACACTCTCGACCGACCCCAAACGCAAACTCATCGGCGACGACGAGCACGGATGGGATGACGACGGCGTGTTCAACTATGAAGGCGGCTGCTATGCCAAGGTGATCAACCTCGACCCGGAAAGCGAGCCGGACATCTACAACGCGATCACCCGCGACGCACTGCTCGAGAACGTGACCGTCAACGAGGAGGGCGTATGCGACTTCTCCGACAAGAGCGTCACCGAGAACACCCGCGTAAGCTACCCGATCTATCACATCAAGAACATCGTGAAGCCCGTATCGAAAGGACCGGCCGCAAAGCAGGTGATCTATCTGTCGGCCGATGCGTTCGGTGTGCTTCCCCCCGTGTCGATCCTCAACCACGAGCAGGCACAGTACTACTTCCTCTCCGGCTTCACCGCCAAACTCGCCGGAACAGAGCGCGGCATCACCGAGCCGACCCCGACATTCTCGGCATGTTTCGGCCAGGCGTTCCTCTCGCTCCATCCCACAAAATACGCCGAGGAACTGGTGAAGAAGATGAAACTGAGCGGCGCCAGGGCATATCTGGTCAATACAGGATGGAACGGTACCGGCAAGCGCATCTCCATACGTGACACCCGCGGTATCATCGACGACATCCTCGACGGATCCATCGACAAGGCTCCCACAAAGGTGATCCCCTACTTCGACTTCACGGTTCCCACCGAACTTCCCGGAGTAGACCCCAGGATCCTCGACCCGCGCGATACATACGCAGATCCGAAGGAATGGGACGAAAAGGCCAGGAAACTCGCCGAGATGTTCATCAACAACTTCAAGAAATTCGAGACCAACGCCACCGGCAAAGCTCTTGCCGAAGCCGGCCCGAAGATCTGACCCGGACAATGGCAAATGCCGTTCCGACGGCATTCCCATCATTAAATGCCCAAGAAAGCGCCTTCCCCCCGGGGAGGCGCTTCTTTTTCCCTGGAAACCGTCGGGACAGCCGGAAAACATGGCGGAAACTGTAGAAAATTTGCTAAATTAAAATGTTTTGCGTAATTTTGCAGTTGCATTATGGCCGTAAGGCCCGGCGGAGCGTGTCCCGGCGGAGTGCGCTCATCGTCAATGCCTCTGTAGTTCAACGGATAGAATAGGAGTTTCCTAAACTCTAGATAGGGGTTCGATTCCCCTCGGAGGTACAACATCCCGCAGTCCGCGCATGCGGAACCCGGGACAAGCGGACCATATCCGCACAGGGAAATTTTAAAACAAGAAGGAAATTGGGAAAATTCACGGCATACAAGGTAGAGCTCGCCTCGCTCAAGGACGGGCACTATGAACAGGACTTCGAGATCGGCAGCGAATTCTTCAAGAACATGGAGAACACCGACATTATTTCATCGGATGTCAAGGTGCATCTCGATCTGGAGAAGCGCAACGATGTCTACGACTGCACGTTCCGCTGCAAAGGGATGCTTCAGGTGCCGTGCGACCGCTGTCTGGACCCGCTGGACCACGAAGTGGACACCGAATACCATGTTGTCGTGAAATACGGCGACAACTACGACGACGGCGCCGACAACCTTCTGGTGATTCCCTACAGCAACAGCTACCTGAACGTGGCCTACATACTGTACGACACCATACTTCTGACGATACCCCTCCGTCACGTCCATCCCCTTGGGAAGTGCAACCGCGCCATGGCCGACGCCCTGCGCAAGCACCGCCGCTCCTCCGACGAGGAAGCCGACGAGGCCATGGAAGAAGCGGACGCGGGAATAGAGACAGAAGAGGATCAACTATAAAAATAACTTAAAAACATAAAGAACAATGGCACATCCCAAACGCAGACAATCGCACACCCGCACCGCGAAACGTCGCACCCACGACAAGGCTCTTATCCCCACAATAGCCATCTGCCCCAACTGCGGCGCATGGCACCTCTATCACACCGTATGCGGCGAATGCGGCTACTACCGCGGCAAGCAGGTGATTGAGAAATAAACCTACGTAACAAAATGCCAAACGCAAAGATAAGCGGAATATCCTCGTACGTGCCCGACGACGTGCTCGACAACGAAATGCTGTCGAAAATGGTGGACACCAACGACGAGTGGATCACCAGTCGCGTGGGAATAAAGGAGCGACGTATCCTCAAAGACGAGAACCTCGGGTCCAGCTACCTCGGAATACAGGCTGTGAACCGGCTGCTCGCCGATACAGGAACGGCACCCGCCGACGTGGAGCTGCTGATCTGCGCCACATCCAACCCCGACTACCGCTTCCCCTCCACCGCCTCGGTGATAGTGGATGGCTGCGGCATGGCAAACGCCTATGCCTACGACATACAGGCTGCCTGCGCGGGATTTATTGTGACGATGCAGGCCGCGCGCGCTTACATCGAAAGCGGTCTCTACAAGAAAATCGTGGTGGTATGCGCCGAGAAAATGTCGAGCATGACCGACTATCAGGACCGGGCCACATGCCCCCTCTTCGGAGACGCGGCCGCTGCAGTGCTCGTAGAGCCTACTGACGAGCCCGTGGGCGTGATCGACGGCCAGTTCCATGTGGACGGCTCCGGTCTCAGCCACCTGCTTATGAAAGCGGGAGGCTCGGCAAAGAAAGCCTCCCACGAGACTGTCGATGCACGCGAGCATTTCATCTATCAGGAAGGCCGCGTGGTCTACAAGAACGCTGTCCGCGACATGCTCTCAAGCTCGCAGGCAGTGATGGAGCGGAACAATCTCTCGGTCGACGACATCGACTGGTTTGTGCCGCATCAGGCCAACCTCCGCATCATCGAAGCCGTCGGCGGCAGAATCAAAATCCCCGAGGAGAAGACGCTGGTCAACATCCAGCACTACGGCAACACCTCGGCGGCTTCAATCCCTCTCTGTCTCGATGAGTACAAGAACAGATTGAAGAAGGGCGACAAAATTGTGATGACCGCATTCGGCGCCGGCTTCACATGGGGCGCGATGTACCTTGTATGGGCCATTGATCCCAAGTGAACCGCAGGGCGGTCAGTACTCGAATATCACTAAAGGGGCATCAGATTCTTTCCGATGCCCCTTTTCAGTAAAAATCTCCGTGGCGGAAAATCCCGGCAGGTGAACAATCTCCGCGCCCCGAGGGTTCTATCTTTGAATAATCCTCTGAAATTATGGAAGAAAAAAATATCAACGCCATCCCGGCCGGGCATAGGGCCGGATTCGTCAATATCGTCGGCAACCCGAATGTCGGAAAATCAACCCTGATGAATGACCTCGTGGGAGAACGCCTGTCGATAATCACATCCAAGGCGCAGACCACACGACACCGCATAATGGGCATAGTAAACACTCCGGAGTACCAGATAGTCTACTCCGATACTCCCGGAGTGCTCAAGCCGAAATACAAACTGCAGGAATCCATGCTTAATTTCTCTGAAGGCGCCCTGACAGATGCCGATGTCCTCGTCTATGTCACCGATGTGGTGGAGGATCCGGAGAAAAACAAGGAATTTCTGGACCGGGTGGCCAGAGAGAAAATCCCGGTGCTGCTTGTGATCAACAAGGTGGATCTTCTGACGGGTAACGCCCAGCTGGAGGAGATTGTCGACAAGTGGCACACACGTCTGCCCCAGGCCGAGATATTCCCCACAAGCGCCACGGAACACTTCAACGTGGACAACCTTAAGAAGCGGATTGTGGAACTACTTCCGGTATCGCCGCCATTCTTCGGCAAGGACGCGCTCACCGACAAGCCGGCTCGTTTTTTCGTCACGGAGATAATCCGCGAGAAACTGCTGCTCGACTATGACAAGGAGATTCCCTACAGCACCGAAGTGATCGTGGAGAAGTTCGATGAAAAGGAGGGCGCCATCCATATCATGGCAGTCATCTATGTGGAGCGGGACTCCCAGAAAGGAATCATCATCGGCAAGGGGGGAGATAAAATCAAGAAAGTGGGCATAGCCGCACGCCACGACATCGAGAAGTTCTTCGGCAAGAAGGTTTTCCTTGAACTCTTCGTAAAGGTGGAGAAAGACTGGCGCAACCGCGACAAGAAATTGCGCGAGTTCGGCTATATGGAATGACAGGCTGACATAAACAAGGGAAAAGAGAGATTGACGGGGACACAAAAAAGAATAAAATGAGCAAACTGATAGCTATAGTAGGGCGGCCCAACGTGGGAAAATCCACGCTGTTCAACCGCTTGACGCAGACAAGGCGCGCGATAGTCGACGACACGGCCGGTACCACGCGCGACCGCCAGTACGGCAAGGTGGACTGGAACGGCCAGGAATTCTCGATCGTCGATACCGGAGGCTGGGTCGTCAATTCGGACGATGTGTTCGAGGAGGAAATCAACAAGCAGGTGGAGATAGCCATCGAGGAGGCGGACGTGATTCTGTTCGTGGTGGACGCCACTACAGGCGTCACCGACCTCGACGACAAAGTCGCCTCGATCCTGCGCCGGTCGAAAAAGCCCGTGATAGTCGTGGCGAACAAGGAGGATGTGGGAGACGCACGCTTCAATGAGGTCGAGTTCTATTCGTTAGGTCTCGGCGACCCGATAGGCATATCGTCGGCAAACGGCTCCGGGACTGGTGAGCTGCTGGACGAGGTTGTAAAGGACATGCCGCAGAAAGATGATGATTCAGCCCCGGAGGAAGATGTGGCCAAATTCGCGATCGTAGGACGCCCCAATGCGGGGAAATCCTCGCTGATCAACGCCTTTATCGGCGAAGAACGCCATATCGTGACCGACATAGCGGGCACCACCCGCGACTCCATCTACCACCGGTACAACAAATTCGGATTCGACTTCTATCTGGTCGACACTGCCGGCATCCGCAAGAAGCAGAAGGTTAACGAGGACATCGAGTATTATTCGGTGATCAGGTCAATACGGTCGATCGAGGCATCCGATGTCTGCATCCTGATGATTGACGCCACACGCGGAATAGAGGGTCAGGACGCCAATATCTTCGGGCTGATACAGCGCAACCGCAAGGGTCTCGTGGTGTGCGTCAACAAGTGGGATCTTGTCGAGGACAAATCGGTGACCGCCCAGAAGCGCTATGAGGCGGCGATCCGCTCCAAGTTCGCCCCCTTTACCGATTTCCCGATCATCTTCACCTCAGCCCTCACCAAACAGCGCATATACAAGGTTCTGGAAACAGCCATAGAAGTATACAACAACCGCCGGCGCACCATACCGACATCGCAGCTCAACACCTACATGCTCGAGCAGATCCAGATCACTCCGCCGCCGAGCAACAAGGGTAAGTTCGTGAAGATAAAATATGTAACGATGCTGAAGGACTCGATAATCCCGACATTCATCTTCTTCTGCAATCTGCCTCAATGGGTGAAAGAACCGTACCGACGCTTTCTGGAAAACAAGATCCGGGAACACTGGGATTTCCACGGCACCCCGATCGCCATCTTCATGCGCGACAAGTAAGCGCCAGGACATCAGGTTCTGCCCGGACAGGATACATACACAGAGAGCAGACCGCTCCGTAAAAACAGAGATCCCTTCGCACAAAATTAGAGCGAAGGGATCTCTGTTTTCATTCCACACGGGGTTCGGGCGTCAATCCTCTATGTCAAGCTCGAAATCATCTCCGAACAGGTCCACATTGTCGGAGGAGGCACCGCCGAAGTTTCCGCCGTCATCCGCAGCGGGTGCAGCGGATTCCTCCACGAGTACCGGATCTTTGGAGGGAAGGAACGGATTGCCTCCGGCCTTGTGCTCGGCGCGTTTGGCATCGTCGAGCACCTCGCGGATTTTCACGGTAAGCTCTTCGGCAAGCTCCGGATTGTCGCCGATAACGCGTTTCACCGCCTCGCGGCCCTGGCCGAGCTTGCTGCCGTTATAGGAGAACCAGGCTCCCGATTTCTTGATGACTCCGGTATTGACACCGAGATCGACGATCTCGCCTGTCTTCGAGATTCCCTCGCCGAACATTATTTCAAATTCGGCTTTCATGAATGGAGGAGCGACTTTGTTCTTGACAACTTTCACCTTGGCCAGGCGACCGATCGTATTGTCACCATCCTTTATCATCTGCGAAGGGCGGATATCGATACGCACGGAAGCATAGAATTTAAGGGCGTTACCGCCGGTAGTGGTCTCGGGGTTGCCGAACATCACCCCGATTTTCTCACGCATCTGGTTGATGAATATGCAACATGTGCGCGTGCGCGATATCGAGCCGGTGAGCTTGCGCATTGCCTGGCTCATGAGGCGTGCATGTAGACCGACGTTCTTGTCGCCCATCTCACCCTCTATTTCGGCCTTGGGTGTCAGGGCGGCCACAGAGTCTATCACAAGCACGTCGATAGCTCCTGAGTTGATGAGCTGCTCGGCTATGTCGAGAGCCTGCTCGCCGTTGTCCGGCTGCGCGATCCAGAGATTGTTGACATCCACTCCGAGGCGTTCTGCATAAAAACGGTCAAACGCATGCTCGGCGTCGATTATCGCGCAGATACCGCCCTGCTTCTGGGCTTCCGCTATCACATGGATGGCCAGAGTGGTCTTACCCGAAGATTCGGGACCGTAGATTTCAGTGATCCGGCCGCGGGGAAGGCCTCCCACGCCCAATGCGTAGTCAAGACCGATCGAGCCGGTGGACACCACTTCAACATCCTGGACGGCATCATCGCCGAGACGCATCACGGTGCCTGTACCGAAATCTTTCTCAAGATGAGCCATGGTAAGGCCGAGAGCCTTGAGTTTCTCTTCACGGTCACTTATACGGGCTGAGGCTGAAGCCGGGGTTTTCTTTTTCGTTGCCATTCTATACGGTTATTTTCTATTTATTTCCACAAATATACTACAATTTGCCCAAATATACCACAAATTGCTTCGGAATCGTCATTTCATATCGCTTTAGATACATTCCGGCAATCGGAGCGCAGGGATGGGCTCCTTCGTTACGCACTGCAAAATTAACACACGGGCCTGCAAAATCATTGCAGACCCGTGTTAAATATCATTAATCAGCGGAGTTTCGCAAGGTTTGAATCCTAAACGTCGGTACCATTTCCTTCATCAACCCGCCAATCCTGACTCACTCGGTATAACCCGGTTTCTTAAGGAGTCTGAACATGTTCTTCTTATAGGCTTCCACTCCGGGCTGGTTGAAAGGATTTACGCCGAGCATATAGCCGCTTATGCCACAGGCCTTCTCGAAGAAGAAGATGAGCTGCCCGAGCGTATATTCATCAAGACGGTCAAGCTCGATACGGATATTGGGTACTCCCCCTTCCACATGGGCCATCTGAGTGCCGAGTTCGGCCATCCTGTTGACTTCGTCGATGCGCTTCCCCGCTATATAGTTGATGCCGTCGAGGTTATCCTTGTCCTCCGGAATACGGCGCTCCACCGCAGGTTTTGACACGGAAAGCACAGTCTCGAATATGGTGCGCTCTCCATCCTGGATCCACTGACCCATTGAATGGAGATCCGTGGTGAAGTCGACCGAAGCGGGAAATATGCCCTTGCCGTCCTTGCCCTCACTTTCGCCATAAAGCTGTTTCCACCACTCGCTGAAGAAGTGGAGACGAGGATCGAAGTTGACCATTATCTCGATCTTTTTACCACTCTGATACAATGCGTTGCGCATGCGCGCATATTCCTCCGCGATGTTCTGGGCGGCGGGACGGAGGGTAGATTTCGCCATTTCGGCGGCCCCCGCGAGCAACTTGCCTATGTCATGGCCGGCCACCGCGATCGGTAGCAGCCCCACGGGAGTGAGGACGGAGAAGCGACCTCCGACATTATCTGGAATCACATACGTCTCGTAGCCCTGACGGTCGGCAAGAGTACGGAGAGCACCCTTCTTCTCGTCGGTAATTGCCACGATGAGTTCGCGGGCGGCCTCGACACCAGCCTGCTTCTCAAGCATCTCCTTGAAGATACGGAAGGATATGGCCGGTTCGGTAGTCGTACCTGACTTGGAGATTACAATGATACCGAAGCGTTTGCCGGAGAGGAGACGCTCAAGGTCGGCTATGTAATCCTCGCCGATGTTCTGACCGGCATAGACAACCTTGGGGTTGCCGGGATTGGGCGCGTAATAGTATTCGAAATTGTCAGCCAGAGCGCTGTTGACGGCTTTGGCACCGAGATAGCTTCCGCCTATGCCTATGCAAACCACATAGTCGCATTTTTCACGGAGGCGGGCGGCTGTGGCGTTGATACGGTCGATCAGTTCGGCCGGGGTGTGTTCCGGAAGGTCGAGCCAGCCGAGAAAGTCGTTGCCTGCCCCGGTATGCTCCTCGAGGGTAGTTATTGCCTGCCGCGCGCAGTCGCCGAGGCTGGCGTACTGTTTCTCCGCGAAGAAAAGCGCGTGGGTGAGATCTAACTGAATTGCTTTCATATTGTCAAAAATATTGGGTATTGCCTAAATATCGGGTACTGCTTAAATATCGCGGGTACTGCCACGGGTATGTAATCATACCTTAGTTATAACGTATTTTCCGCAAGTCCGGTTTTTTCCGGAGCTTCCGGCACGCTCCGGAATTTCCGGCATATTCAACTGAACGTGTCGGCTACGGCCTTGAACGCGTTGCGTGGATTCGCGCCTTCGTACAGGATTGAATACACGCACCGGAGGATGGGCATGTCGGCTTTGGGTCCGGCATTGTTGATGCGGGTGATTGACTCCGCACCGTAGTAGCCTTCCGCAACCATCTCCATTTCCATCTTAGCCACCTTCACCGAATACCCCTTCCCTATCATGGCCCCGAAATTATGATTGCGTGAGAATCGGCTGTAAGCGGTCACAAGGAGATCACCCAGATATGCCGAGCGGTCGATGTCGCGGCTCTCCAACGGAGCCATCGCGCCGACGAAACGCTCCATCTCGCGGATGGCATTGGAAACCATCATTGCCTTGAAATTATCACCGCTCCTCATCCCGCTGATCATTCCGGCGGCGATGGCGTAGACATTTTTCAGTACGGCGGCGTATTCAATGCCTTCCACGTCGGGAGAGACGACAGTCTTCATGGCAGGGCTGTCGATCCGGCGGCAGAACGCCTCGCTTTTGGCGGTGTCTCGGCATCCGATGGTAAGGTAGCTGAGACGCTCGAGAGCCACCTCCTCCGCATGACAGGGCCCTCCTACGGCCAGCACATTGTCGCGACCGACACCGAACCTGCGCTCGAAATAGTCGGTCACGATCATGTTGGAGTGCGGCACTATTCCCTTCACGGCGGAGACCACGTTGAGACCTGAGATGTCGACATTCAGGTTCTCAAATGTCGCCGTAAGGAAAGGCGAAGGCACCACCACCAGCAGGGTTTCGGCCATAGAACAGGCCTCACTGATATCCGCAGTAAAGTCGATTCGGCTCACATCCAGCGGGATATCGCTGAGATATACGGGGTTCCGGCCACATCTTTTAAATTCCGCGATCTGGTCCTCACGATGTACATGCCACACTATCCGGTCGCAGTTTTTAAGCAGAAGCTTGGCCAGAGCCGTGGCCCAGCTCCCGCTGCCTATGACCGCGATTCTTCCGAGACAATCCATCATTCCTCCGTGTTGGTTCCGTCCTGATCCTCCTCCTGACGTCGCGGCTTTTCCGGACGCATCTGCGGGAAGAGAAGCACCTCCTGAATGGCTGTCTGTCCGGTGAGCAGCATCGCGAGACGATCCATGCCGATACCCATGCCCGACGTGGGAGGCATTCCGTACTCGAGAGCGCGGATGAAGTCGGCGTCGATGATCATGGCCTCGTCATCACCCTTGTCGGCAAGACGCATCTGCTCCGCAAAACGGTCATACTGGTCAATGGGGTCATTGAGCTCCGAATATGCATTGGCCAGCTCCTTGCCGTTGACCATAAGTTCGAAACGCTCGGTAAGCGCCGGATTATCGCGGTGGCGTTTGGTGAGGGGCGACATCTCGACAGGATAATCGGTAATGAATGTCGGCTGAATGAAAGTCCCTTCGCATTTCTCGCCGAAAATCTCGTCGATGAGTTTTCCCTTACCCATGGAGGGATCGGTTTCTATTCCGTTTCCCCGGCAGAACTCGCGGAGTTCCTCCTCGCTCTTGCCGGTGATGTCGAATCCTGTTTTCTCGAGGATTGCCTCTGTCATGGTCACCCTGCGATATGGAGCCTTGAAATCTATCTCGTTGTCCCCGACCATCACCTTGGTGGAACCGTTTACATCCATGGCGATCTTCTCAAGCATCCGCTCGGTGAAGCGCATCATCCAGTTGTAGTCCTTGTATGACACATAAATCTCCATGCAGGTGAATTCGGGATTATGGGTGCGGTCCATTCCCTCGTTGCGGAAATTCTTCGAGAACTCATATACGCCCTCGAAGCCTCCGACTATCAGACGCTTGAGGTAAAGCTCATCGGCTATACGCAGATACAGGGGAATGTCGAGCGCGTTGTGGTGGGTGATGAAAGGGCGTGCCGATGCTCCGCCGGGAATCGACTGGAGAATCGGGGTCTCCACCTCGATGTATCCGTGGGAGTTGAAGAACTCACGCATGGAGTTGAACATGCGCGTGCGCTTCAGGAAAATATCCTTAACGCCGGGATTGACCACAAGGTCGACGTAGCGCTGGCGATAACGCATCTCCGGATCGGTGAACGCGTCGTAAGCCTTGCCGTCCTTCATCTTCACCACGGGGAGAGGGCGCAGACTCTTGGAAAGCACCGTTATTTCCTGGGCGTGGATGGAGATTTCTCCCATCTGTGTACGGAACACGTAACCGCGCACACCGATGAAATCGCCGATATCAAGCAGTTTTTTGAACACCACATTGTACATGTCCTTGTCTTCGCCCGGACAGAGGTCATCACGGGAGACGTAAACCTGGATCCTCCCGTCGGCATCCTGCAGCTCCATGAAAGAAGCCTTACCCATGATGCGGCGGCTCATGACGCGGCCGGCCACCGCAACCTCACGGACGGGCTCCTCTCCATCCCTGAAATTTTCCTTGATCTCGCGGGTATGTCCCGTCACTTCATATTCGGCCGCAGGGTAGGGTTCGATTCCCCGCTCGCGGAGTGCGTTCATGCTGTTGCGCCGCACTATCTCCTGTTCGCTTAGTTCGTGATTTGCCATTATATGATTCTTTCCTTAAATACAAGTCCGTGTCGCGCATGCCGCGCGAAAAGTCAGTTTAAGCAACTTCCAATGCAAAATTAATAAATTGGATTTGAAAAAGGGGATAAAAATGGCTTAAATCAACTGAAATTTACTAAATTTGTAGAAAATTGGAATATTTGGATGAAAAAAGAGAGACAGGAGAGCGTTGAGGAGAGCCGCCGGAAGGTAAATTCGGCTGCGGAGCGGGCGGCTGCGGAGGGACGTGCCCCGCGTGTACTTTTCGTATGCCTCGGAAATATCTGCAGGAGTCCGGCGGCACAGGGCATCGCTGAAAAGATAGCCCGGGAGAGAGGGCTGGCTGATTACGGATTCGACTCAGCCGGCTTTTACGGAGGCCACCGCGGCGACCTTCCCGACCGACGGATGCGCGAGGCTGCATGGCAGCGCGGATATAGGCTTGAACACCGCAGCCGCACGGTGCGCGACAGCGATTTCGCCGATTTCGATCTGCTTGTCGGCATGGACGACCGTAACATCGACTCGCTCCGTTCGGCGGCTCCGACAGTCAAGGATGAGGCAAAGATAGTCAGAATGTGCGACTTCTCTACGGAAGGATTTCCGACAATGGACTGCGTGCCCGACCCCTATTACGAGGGACCGGCCGGCTTCCAGCTGGTTCTCGACATGCTCGAGGAGGGTTGTTCCGACCTGCTCGACCGGCTTGAACAGAGAGCAAAGTCCACTTTTTGAAACTGGAACTGCTAAAGTATAAAATAATAATACTGATATGAAAAAAACGATATTGGCCATCATTATGGCCGCGACAATATCTTTCGCGGCCTCGGCTGCCACAAAGGCTGAATTTGCCGGAGGCGAGAAGGCTCTCACGGAGTATATTGTAAAAAATCTGAAATATCCGGAAATGGCCAGGGAGAACGGAGTTGAAGGCGTAGTGACTGTGATATTCACGGTGAAAGCCGACGGCTCCATAGGCAACATCAAGATCAAGCGCATGGTAGACCCGGACCTTGAGCAGGAATCTGTCCGTCTGGTCAAGACCATGCCGAAATGGATCCCCTCGACCGATGACGCCGGCAACCCGACAGACTCCACCGCCGAAATCTCGATCCCGTTCACGCTGGAACAAGAGGCTGTCTGATAAAAATCCGGAAAAGGGCGGATACGATCTCTCCATGACATTAAGAGTCTCCATCGTAACATATCACACCCCTGATGAAGAACTTCACAATTGTCTCGGTTCTATGTCGGGGTGTACCTGCATTGACGCTATAGATATCATTGACAATTCTGCCGATCCACGGACCGAACGATTCTGCCGCAGCCTCGATGACCCGACAGTCAATTACATTCCGAATGGGAATGTGGGGTACGGCGCGGGAAACAACATCTCCATCAGGGAATCACTGCGAAAGAATGTCGATTATCATCTCGTGTTGAACTCCGATGTATATTTCACAGCCGAGGAACTCGAGAAATGTCTTGAATATATGGAAAGACACAGCGATACCGGCCAGCTTATTCCCCACGTCACATACAGAGACGGCAGTTATCAGCCCGTCTGCCACCGGATTCCCACTCCTGCCGACCTGATATTGCACCGTTTCCTTCCCCGCGCAATCGCCCGGAAATGGTTTGACAACTACGAATTACGCAGCTATGATCTGAACAGACCGCTGAATGCGCCGTATCATCACGGATGCTTCATGTTGTTACGGGTAAGCGCGCTGAGGGAAACCGGCTTATTTGACGAGCGGTTCTTCATGTATCCTGAGGATATAGACCTCACCCGGAGAATCCATGAAAGATATAAAACCATCTATTTCCCGGGCGCAAGCATAGTCCATGACCACCGTGCCGCCTCCAGAAAGGACAGCCGGATGCTTAAAATCCATGCCGCCAACATGCTGCGCTATTTCCGAAAATGGGGATTCATATTCGACCGCAACCGCCGTCTCGCCAACCGCGAGTTCCGCAAAGAACTTTCCGCCATGCGGAGGGACCCCGGCGGCGTGTAAGTAATAAGACAATATATTTTTCGTTTTATATATTGATATCGATCTGACTCTCATGTGTATGTCTCACTCTACCCTTAAACATCTGCTCATTATACTGACGCTCCTTGTCTGCACATTATCTTCCGCACAAGCATCAGCAACTACAAATGGCGCGGAATGGCACAGATACACTTCCTACGACAATGTGCCGGTACGAATCATGGATGGAGAAAATATCACATGGTTCCTTGTGCGTCAGAACATGTACAATAACGTCACGATGAACGCCACAAAAAAATGGCCTTCCGGAAGTCTTCTTTTCTATGACAGACAGAATCCAGCAGCCGGAATCCAGGACGTTCATTCCCGTCTCGATCTTTCCGGAAGCGAGATTGAAGCCGCCAATTTCAACCCCCGCACGGAAGACCTTGTTGTGATTTATTCCACAGGCATAATCGATATCTTCGACAAGAACGGACTCCGCACCACCCACGATGTGCTGACACGCGAATCGCTGGCGAGGGCGCGGGAGTTCCGCACCATCAACTTCGACCTCTATGACGACATCTGGATTTCCACAAAGGCTGGATTTCTTTACATTGACGGAAGTTCGAAAGAGATCAGGGAAAACGCATTTTTTCTGAAGGATGTGACGGACGTATGCCGGGTGGGCAAAAAGGTGGTAGCCATCATAGATGGTAATTTCTATCAGGCAGACGTAGGTTCGAAGCTGTGCGTGATCGACAATTTCATTCCTTTCACCGTGATGCGCAACGGTCCGAAATGCATTCTTCCCCTGTCGGAAACCTCGTTCGCATACATCGGCAACGCATACAGCGGTTCCGATTATGCCTCTATATGCCGGGCATGGCTTGACAAAGGGAAATGGCTTTCGGCCGTGGCTACCGACGATTCCAACCGTTTCTTTCTCGCCAGCGGCAACAGCGTGACGACCACTCCGCTTCAAAGCAACGCGCTGATAAACAAGAATGGCTATCTGGTATTCTCCCGCACCATGGCCTATCAGCTGAACTATGAGAAGGAGCCACGGCCCACCCTCGACTTCGTGAAGAAGACCATCGGCTGGCTTTCCGCAGGAGACAATTACCGCCAGTGCTTAGGGTCCTGGGACTTCGAGAACTTCTGGGTCGCCAAGGAACGGTACGATTTCGCCTATCGCAGAAGCGGCGACAACGGCACCTGGGCCGACAACTTCATCGCCCGGTACGAAGGCCCGATGGCTCACCGATACGTGGAGTTCGCCTACTCTCCTGCCCACGGAATGGTGATGGTGAATCAGGGCGCAAATTTTGACAATGACAACAAGGCCGTGATCCAGCCTATGCAGATGACGCTGTACCGCAACGGAAAATGGACCGATCTGTCGACATACTCAAATCCGCCTGCCTTCATCAATGACAATGGGGAGAGAAAGGCCATGTACGAGAAAAATATACTCCGATATCCCACTCCAGATCCTTTAGGTCTGCATCTGGATCCCGATTTCCCCGATTATGCAGTGATGGGATCGATTTTCGACGGAATCACATTCATGAACATGACGGATCCAGCAGGCACCCATCTGATGTTCGGATCCGCGGAGAATCCAAAATCAACTCTCCCGGGATTCAATGTAATCGCGCCCAATGTGCCGCAATGGAAAGGATACTGCCCGATGTATCCCGGAGGATTTGACTCCGAAGGCACTTTCTGGGCGTATTACATGGATGTATACTCTGTTCTCGGAGAGGAGAGCGGACCAAAACTGATGTACTGGAGTAAAGCCGCACGCAAAAATAAATTCGAGAATCCTGAAGCAGCAAGCAGCGACGGCTGGAGTTATATTACCATACCATTTCAGGATGGAGGAACCGCATTCGGCCAATGCCTCGCTTTAAAACATGAGAAAAACAAAAACAAGATTGTCATATATACCGTGACTGGCGACTGGCCCATTATAATCCTTGACCATAAAGGCACGCTTGAGGACACAACGGATGATGTCGTAACTGTCTATTATGGATGGAGCGAATCCGGAAATTCTTCTACCAAATGGGCAGCCATATTCGACATAACCGAGGATCCTGTAAACGGAAACATAATAGTATCCGGTCAGCGCGCCTGTGTGGAATTTCCCGCCGACAACAATCCTGACTCCGATGTGGCTCATGTTTCTCTGCTCGGTACGTACAACAAGGGACACCTGAACCCGATAGTTCCGCGCGGACAGGTGAACACGGTGATATTCGACGAGTATAACCGCGCGTGGATCGGAACGCAGTCGGACGGCATCATAGGTCTGTCGGCAGACCGCAAGAACATTATCGCGCATTACACCACAAAGAATTCCCCTCTGCCTCACGACCGCGTCATACACCTCGGATGGAATCCGGAGGACAAGACTCTCTGGATCTCTACCCATGACGGAATCGCGAGCGTACGGCCCGATGCCCCTTCGGAAGCGGGAGCCGATGAAACGGAACCTATGGCGGTCCCCTCAGTAGTCGACAAAGACTACTCCGGTGTCGTGACCATCTACAACATTCCTCTCACATCTTCCCTCCAGGTACTTGACGCAGACGGAAACGTGGTCAACACACCCGACTTCTCCACAGACAGAATCACCTACTGGGACCTTAAAAACAGCAACGGAGATTTCGTCCCGACAGGCCGGTACACCATCCGCGACATCAGCGGCATAGTCAAAGATCTCGAAATTACCGTCACCAGGTAAAAATCGTTCCACAAAATACCGACTGCAATAATTCATATTTTCAGCAATGCCGTCATTAATTGTAAATCCAATCGGAGGAATTGCCAACAGACTCAGAGCCATAGTGGCAGGTGCCAGCCTGGCAAAGGAACTGAAAGTCTCAATGCAGGTTGTCTGGGCCATAAACTCCGAATTAGCAGCTCCGGTTGATGAACTGATTGATATTGAAGGCATATCCGGCAACGGAATGCCTGATATCCGCATACACAATATTTCCGCGCTGAAACAACTGTTTCTGTACGATGCTCCGCGCAAGAGAAACTTTTATGCATCCGGTATCACAAAATTCGGGAAATATGGCTATGAACTGGATGATGACAAGTTAATAAAAAATTCCTGTATTTTAGACATCAGGACGATACATGACACATTATCGAAAGACAGGGACATCCTTATTCGCAGCGGTCTGGAGTTCTTTGACTTTACGGATGAATTTTACAGACAGCTGATACATCCTCTGTCCCGATACGAAGCGCAAGCCACCGATATTCTGAAAGGAATGAAGGACACCGTAGGTCTGCATATACGCCGGACAGACAATGCCATGTCTGTCCGACATAGCCCTCTGACACTTTTTTTTAATGCTGTAGACCTCGAACTGAAACACAATCCGGAAACAAATTTCTACCTGGCCTCCGATGATGAGGACACAAAAAAAGTATTAGTGGAGAGATATGGCGGCGACAGGATTGTCACAAGTTCCCTTAAAGCTGACCGATCATCAGCCTCCGGTATTAAAAATGCTTTTTTAGAGATGGTTATACTGTCAAAATGCTCCAAAATCTATGGCTCATTCTACAGCAGCTTTTCTGAAGCCGCATCTAAATTAGGCAATGTCAGACTTGAGACACTTCGAACGCCTTCTTCATAGCGCGTTCTTGAAATTCATGTCAGGCCTTAACGTAAAATCAGACACAACAAAGAATTCAGGTTGCGGAACGGATTTGGTTTTCACGCCGGATATTTGTAACTTTGTTGATTAAACAGCCTTTTATGACCTCAATTTTCGAACCCGCCACATATTATTCGGTAATCTCAGGGATGTTCTGTCTTGCCGTGATAGTATTCGTGATACTGCAGCAGGTCACTGCCGGCTACGGGATGATGTACAACCGCAAATGGGGGCCGACGGTCAACAACCGTCTCGGATGGGTGCTCATGGAGGCCCCCTCCTTCATCGCCATGCTGCTGTTATGGATTTTCAGCTCCCGGGCAGCCTCGCCGGCACTGACAGTGATGGCCCTTCTCTTCGAAGCCCATTATTTTCAGAGATCTTTCTTGTTTCCCATGCTCATCAGAGGCTCCAACCGTATGCCTCTGGTGATTATTCTCTGCGGAGTAATTTTCAATGTGATCAATGCCTACATGATAGGAGGATGGCTCTTTTATGTCTCTCCGGCTGATGCTTATCCGGTGTCGTGGCTATGGAGTCCTCTGTTCATTCTGGGGACCGTCATATTCCTCACCGGCATGGCGGTAAATCTCCATTCAGACCACATCATCCGCCACTTGCGCCGTCCTGGCGACAGCGGGCATTACATCCCCCGGGGAGGAATGTTCCGATACGTCACCTCAGCCAATTATTTCGGCGAGGTTACCGAATGGCTCGGCTATGCCATACTGACCTGGAGTCTCGGGGGATTCGCATTCGTGGTATGGACCTTCGCGAATCTTGCACCGCGCGCCCGCGCCACACACCGACGGTATCTCGAAAAGTTCGGCGAGCGGTATGCCAGGCTAAACAGACGGTACATCATCCCGTTCATTTATTGACATCCCTGCCCATGAAACTGTTCACCCCCGGAAAAATCGGTCCCGTAGAGTTACGCAACCGCACCATACGCTCCGCCGCTTTCGAAGGGATGGGCAAGGACAACAATCCCACAGCCGCGCTTCGCGACTATCATCTGTCGGTGGCGCGCGGAGGTGTGGGGATGACCACACTGGCTTACGCCGGAATCTGCCGTTCGGCCCTGTCGTTCGACACTCAGCTATGGCTCCGGCCTGAGATCGTGGCCCCTCTGCGTGAAATCACCGACGGCATCCATGCTGCCGGCGCCAAGGCCTCGATCCAGATCGGCCACTGCGGCAACATGACCCACCGCTTGCTCCCACCGGAGGGACTCCGGTGGGAGCAAGCGGAGGCTTCAACCTCTACTCTCCCACTCTGGTGCGCGCCTTGCGCAAGGATGAGATCCGCGAATTGGCGCGCCTGTTCGGCGACGCTGTGCGGACAGCACGTGACGCCGGTTTCGACTGCGTGGAAGTGCACGCCGGCCACGGTTACCTTATCTCGCAGTTCCTCTCCCCTTACACCAACCGGCGGCGCGATGAGTTCGGAGGACCTCTCGAGCGACGCATGGACTTCATGAGGATATGTGTCGACGAAGTGCTTGAAGCCGCAGGAAACGATATGGGCGTACTGGTGAAAACCAATATGCGCGACGGATTCAGGGGAGGACTCGATATTGAAGACTGTCTCACGGTGGCCCGCGAACTGGAAAGGCTTGGTGTCCATGCCCTTGTGCTCTCGGGAGGTTTCGTGTCGAAAGCCCCCATGTACGTGATGCGCGGAGAGATGCCGGTCTATTCCATGACCTACTACATGAAGCAGCTATGGCTCAGGTATGGCATCAGACTTGCCGGCAAGCGCATGATCCCCTCCGTACCGTTCCGGGAACTTTATTTTCTGGATGACGCCCGGCTATTCCGCCGCGAGCTTGCGATGCCGCTGGTATACGTCGGCGGGGTTGTGGACCGCAACGGAGCCGACCGCGTGCTCGACAAGGAGGGATTCGACTTCATCCAGATGGGAAGGGCTCTCATCAATGAGCCTGATTTTGTGAACCGCATGGCCTCCGCATCAGGCAACCACCGCTGCGGATGTGACCATGTAAACTATTGCATCGCACGGATGTACTCCCGCGAAATGGTATGCCACAAGCACTGTTCCGGACTGCCTCCCGGCATTATCCGCGAAATAGAGGAAATCAGGAGACGCGATTCAACCTCCTCCGGCATATAACTTTGCGGCATTTTAAACGTTTTTATCATAGACCGTTTTTTAGAAATTACCCCGCCCGGGTAAAAAGACAAAAAGAGGCCACAGGAGGCCTGATACATTATTATGGCAAATAAATTAGTGGAAATCGTACCCCGTCAGGCCGAGCGCTACGGCGACAGGGAAGCTTATCGTTTTTGTTGGCGCAGGGATGGCGAATGGCTGCCGACATCCTGGAATGAATTTGCCATACAGGTGGATGTGGCCGGAAAGGCTATCGCTGAACTCGGTCTCATCGAGAAGGACAACATAGCCGTCTGCTCGCCAAACACTCCGCAGATTCTTATCACCGAACTCGGGGCCTTCCGCAACCGGGTGGCCGCGGTCCCGATCTATGCCAGCAGCGTCCAGTCGCAATTCGATTTCATTGTGGAGAACAGCGGCGCCAAGGTGCTCTTTGTCGGAGACTCACATCACTATCCCATGGCCTACAACCAATGGAAGAAGCGTCCGGAGGCGATCAGCCGCATCGTGGTGTTCAAGAACGACGGTCTCGAACTCCGCGACGATGATACCGTCACAATCTTCTGGGACGACTTCGTGCGCCTCGGCATGAACGCCTCCAGAGAGACTGCAGCCGAAGTTGAAGCCCGCTCGTCGCGCGGACTCCCCGAAGACATGGCCACACTGATCTACACCTCCGGCACCACCGGCGAACCCAAAGGAGTGGTGATCACACACAGCAACTACGACGAGTGCATCCAGAAACATATCGAACTGCTCTCCGCAATCAAAGACGATGACCTCTCCATGGCATTTCTGCCGATGTCCCATATTCTCGAGAAGGCATGGGATTTCTTCTGCGTCACGCGGGGTATCACCATAGCCTTCAACTACGACCCCCGGGTTATCCAGGACACGATCAAGGAAGTTGAGCCCAACCTGATGTGCTGCGTGCCCAGGTTCTGGGAAAAGGTATACCACGGAGTGAAGGAAAAGATTGCCGGCATGTCGAAATTCCAGAGAATGATGGTAAGCCGCGCCATCCGCACCGGTTACCGGCGCAACATCGACTATGTGCGTCGCGGCCGCAGGCCGTCATGGCTTCTGGAGAAGGAATATGACTTCTGGAACCGACGCGTGTTCCAGTTGCTGAAGAACGCCATCGGCATCCCCAATCCCAATTTCTTCCCTACGGCGGGGGCTCCCCTGAGCGATTCCATCGTGCGCTTCATGCGCTCCGTGGGAATCGAAGTGATCATGGGGTATGGACTTAGCGAGACCACTGCCACCGTCTCCTGTTATCCCGCCGTGGGATACGATATAGGCACAGCGGGGCGCCCACTCCCCGGCATAAAGGTCCGCATAGACGACAACGGCGAGATTCTCGTAAAGGGCGGCACCGTAACGCCGGGCTATTACAATAATCCGGAGGCCAACGCCGCGGCGTTTACCGACGACGGTTATTTCCGGACCGGCGATGCGGGATATTTCACTCCCGATGGCGATCTGGTACTTACCGAACGCATCAAGGATCTGTTCAAGACCTCCAACGGAAAATATATCGCCCCGCAGCTCCTCGAGGGGAGGCTCGCCGAGTGCAAGTATATCGACGAGGTGGCGATAATCGGAGATGAGCGGAAATTCGTGACGGCGCTTGTCGTCCCCAACCGAAGCCAGCTCATGCGTTGGGCCGAAGAGAAGAAGTTCGACACATCGGATTATGCGGCACTGTTGAAAAATCCCAAAGTGACAGAATTCATGATCCAACAGATAGAACCTTATCAGAAAGATCTCGCCGGATTCGAACGCATCAAGCGCCTCACGCTGCTTCCGCATCATTTCTCAATAGAAAAAGGGGAAGTCACCAACACGATGAAAGTACGCCGCGCGGTGGTGGCGCGCAACTATGCCGCCGTAATCAATGCGATGTACGCCGGCACAGAATAGAACTAACTCCGTGTCACCATCCCGCAAGAACCGCAAAAACAAGGCAAAAAACATCTACAAAAACTTGAAAACCGACAAAAAATTTGGAGATTTAAAAATAAATTTCTAACTTTGTGCCCGCAAAGCCTTATAAGGCCCGACTCTGGAGGGGTGGGTGAGTGGCTGAAACCACCAGTTTGCTAAACTGACGTAGGAGTTATCCTACCACGAGTTCGAATCTCGTCCCCTCCGCCAAACCACCAAGCAAAGCCGCTGTAAACTAACAACTTACAGCGGCTTTGATTTTATACACATACAAATTGCAGCGTAATCCATACACCATACAAAAACGTCAGCATCATAAAAATCAAAGGAAGGGAAGAGAATATTGTGAATTATAATGGGGCTTAATAAATTCTGGAAAGTTACTGCAAAAAACGTAGAATACGTAAAAATTTCTCAAATAATTTGTAATTTTGCGATGTGAAAAAGACGTTGGACCGTATTTTTGTGTCGTTCGTAATGCTGCTGTTCGTGAATTTCATGTTCTCGAACGCTATTTTCACGCACGTCCATAAAGATATTGACGGTCGTCCTATTGCCCATTCACATCCTTATCTTCCTTCCGGCACACATGGACATAGCGCCCAGTCTTTAGATCTCATTTCTGCATTCAACACCGCGTCTATCGCCTCGAATGCAGTGCAGAACATGTATGTGTCCGCTCCGGAAACATCCTGTTCCTTAATCTACACGGATGTAACGTCTTTTGTCGTTGTCAATCATACCTCGGAATATTCACTGAGAGGTCCTCCGGCATTATGCGCATAGAGTAATTTTATCCCATGTAACAGCAAGAAGCTGTTCTAATTTATTTTCAGAGAATATCAAGAGAATCTTTTTTGAGAGAATTCCGCACGTTGATGAAGGATCAATTGCTGCATGCGTCTTAGAGTATGTTTACTTTCAAGACATACGGCGAAAGCGATCCCCATACATCCACGAGATTCCTGAAAGAACCATTTATTCCAATACATAATGCCTAAAAAAAATTTTTTTATGGCTATGGCTATTGCCATAGCTATGCCGACACACGCCGACATACTTTCCGTTCCCTCCTCTCAAACTGTAGAAAACCCGGATCAAGCCGAAAACCCGGATTCACTGACGGATGTGTTCATGCTCGACCAGTTCGTTGTCACAAGTAGCAAAAGTGAGGTAAAACGCCGCGAGAGCCCATCTCTGGTGAATGTGATGACCGGCAAGCTGCTGACCTCAGTCGGCGCGTGTTCACTTGCCGACGGTCTCGATTTTCAACCTGGAGTGAGGGTAGAGAATGATTGCCAGAACTGCGGATTCACGCAGGTCCGCATCAATGGTCTTGACGGACATTATTCGCAGATACTCATGAATTCCCGTCCGGTGTTTTCCGCTCTTACGGGTGTTTACGGTCTGGAGCAGATACCCGCCAATATGATCGACCGTATCGAAGTGATGCGGGGCGGAGGCTCGGCACTTTTCGGTTCGTCTGCAATCGGAGGCACGATAAATATAATCACCAGGGATCCCCGGGAAAACTCCGCGAAGATTTCACACACGCTGACATCCATCGGTCCATCAGGGTCTCTCGACAATAACACGACGCTGAATGCCTCTGTCGTCACCGACAACGATAAGGCGGGAATCTTTATTTACGGTCAAAGCCGGTATCGCGACGGATACGACCATAACGGAGACGGATACACGGAAGTGGCGCAACTGAAGACCCAGACCCTCGGTGCCCGCACATTCATGCGTACGTCTGCCGACTCGCGACTGACGCTGGAATATCATAACACGCATGAATACCGTCGCGGAGGAGATCAACTCAATCAGCCCGCACATCTTGCCATGATCGCCGAGCAAGTGGAGCATGACATACACGGAGCGGAGGTTACTTACGACATCTGGCCCCGCGACCGCCGCGACCATGTCTCGGTGTTCTCCGCAATGCAAGCCACAAAACGCACCAGCTATTATGGCTCGGACATGGATCCTGACGCTTACGGACGCACCTCAGACATTGTTGTCACAGCCGGCACACAATGGACCCATCCATTCACAAAATTGCTTTTCATGCCGGCCGAACTTGTGGCGGGACTTGAGTATTCTCACAACCGCCTCCATGATGTCACCATCGGGTATGGCCATGACATGCTGCAGAATGTGAATATTTTCAGCGGCTATCTGCAGAACGAATGGCGCGACGAGCGGTGGGGCTTCCTTATCGGAGCGCGACTTGACAAACATTCACTTATCAAGAATCCCATAATATCCCCACGGGTGAACATACGGTTCAATCCGTCACGCAGCGCCAACTTCCGCCTGTCGTATTCCACAGGTTTCCGTTCTCCGCAGGCTTATGACGAAGATTTCCATGTGGCTATTGTCGGAGGCGAGAGAGTCGTTACTGTCCTTGCTCCCGGTCTTAAACAGGAGAGTTCCCAGAGTGTCAGTACCTCCGCAGACCTTTACCACACCTTCGGCAACGTGCAGACCAATCTTCTTGTGGAAGGATTCTTTACGGATCTTAGCGATGTGTTTGCCCTTCGTCAGCTTGATGGTCTTGACGCGCAGGGAAATGCCGTGCTTGAGAGATATAACGGCTCGGGAGCACGTGTGCTGGGTATGAATATTGAGGCGAAGGCTTTCTTCTCATCACATTTCGATATACAGGCGGGTGTGACATTTCAGCGCAGCAGGTATAAAAAGCCGGAGGTATGGAGCGACAATCCCGATGTGCCCGCAGAGAAGCGACTCTTCCGCACTCCCGACATATACGGGTATTTCGCCGCCAACTGGGAGATATTGTCAGGATTCCGTGCGATATTTACCGGTACTCTTACCGGACCGATGACCGTGCAGCATCTTGTAGGTTCAGGAACTGAGGTCGATCTTGCCGTAAGGACACAGTCTTTTTTTGATGCGTCGGTGAAGCTTTCTTATTGTTTCAGAATTTTCAAGAAAGTGGATCTGGATTTCACCGCAGGAATCACCAACATCTTCAATTCCTATCAACGCGATTTCGACTCCGGCCCGCTTCGTGACTCCGGCTACATGTACGGTCCGGCGCTTCCCCGCTGCCTCACCTGCAGCGTTTCCCTCAGTATCTGATCGGTGGAGTTTGTTTATATTTCTTTTTAAACAGGCCCTTGGAGAGTGTTAAATTCAAACACGACTCTCTTAAAATCCTCACCTGAAAATTCGCCCGCTGACAACGGGCGAATTGCTTTTTCCACTATTGGGGCATGGATTTTGTAATGACGTGACTTTTCTCTATATTTGCACAGAATATGGTCTTTTTGCGTTAATATAGTCGAGGGATCTTCCTTCCGGAGTTCCATCGACAATATATCAACGTTATAACTCAACGTTTCAGATGGTCTCATTACACCGTCCGAGGCATATCAAATTAAGACGATTATGAAAGGAATCAGATTTTTAGCCGCAGCGGCTGGCGGGGCTGTGTGTGACTGGAGAGACAGCCCAGCAATTAAGAGCATGTATTGGTCTTGCAGAAGTCTCAAGTTTAATTTCCAGCACCCATATTGCTGCTCACAACTATCTGTATGCAATTCCAATTCCAAGGGGATGGAGTACATGATCAAGGATCTCCGTTCCCAGAACGACGATCTCAAGAAACAACTCGAGTCGATGAAATACACTCTCGACCAGAGCCTCCTCAACTCTCAGCAGGGAAGCGTGAACATCTCCAAGCTCGTGGATGAAATCAACGCCTCCAACAAGTATATCAAAGAGTTGATTTCAGCCAAGTCGAAGTCAGACTCCCTCAACATGGCCCTGACCAATAAGCTCACCCGCTCGCTGTCGAACGACGAACTGAAGGATGTCGATGTCAAGGTGCTCAAGGGAGTGGTCTACATCTCGCTGGCCGACAACATGCTTTTCAAGACCGGAAGCTATGAGATCAGCCCACGCGCCATGGAGACGCTGAGCAAGATCGCCAAGATCATCAAGGATTACAACGACTACGATGTGCTCGTGGAAGGCAATACCGACAATATCCCCATCTCGCGCACCAACATACGCAATAACTGGGACCTCTCCACTCTGCGCGCATCTTCTGTGGTGCAGACGCTTCAGAATGATTTCGGAGTCAACCCCGCACGACTCACGGCAGGCGGCCGCGGCGAATACAACCCGATTGCCGACAACGACACCGAAGCGGGCCGCCAGCGCAACCGCCGCACCGAGATCATCATCACCCCCAAACTCGATCAGTTCCTCGACCTTATCGACAAGGCTCCCGAGGAGAAATAAGGGGAGCATAACCTAAATATCCCCTCATCAACTTTTTTCCAGGGGAATGAACCTGACATTATGAAAAAATATGGAATACCGGCCCTGCTTCTTGTCGGGGCCGCTTTTCTCTCAACTCCAGCCGCGGCGCAGGTATCCTCCTCGCCAGACCGTTTCTCTCCGGCCCCCGCCGGTTTTGTGGAACGTGCCCGGGAAATGCTCGGCGCCGGAAACTTCACCGGGGTCCTTGACCAGCTCGGCTTCCTTGCAGGAATGCCCGGCTCCGGCTACGACAACCCGCGTACCGCTGATGATGCCGAAGAGTGCGGATGGCTTCTCGCGGAAGCTCTTGCCGGACTCGGTGACGCGCGCTGTGCCGACGTGGCCGCCGACTTCCTGCGGAGATTCCCATCTTCGCCGTTTGCCCCCCGCGTGGCGGCGGCAGCTGCCGATGCGCTCTTCCTCAACCATGAATGGCCCGACGCTCTCCTCGCTTACGAACGCGTGAATTTCAACGCGCTCCCCCCGGCGAGACAGTCGGAGAGCATCTACCGCAAGAGCGTCTGCCTTATCCGCACCGGCCACTTCCGCGAGGCCCGCTCCCTTCTGAGCCGCCTCCGTGGAAAAAAAGGGTATGCCGACGCATATAACTTCTATTCCGCCTACCTCGACTACATAGAGGGGGATTTCACCAAAGCATATAAGCGGTTCGCCGACGTGGCCCCCGGAGAGAAAGGGCTTGAAGCCGGATACTACATGGCTCAGATCGAGTTCTCCCGCGGACAATATGCCGATGTGATAAGCCGCGGCCGCTCGCTGCTGTCGGAAAATCCGGTCCCGGATCTCTGTGCCGAGATCAACCGCATAGTGGGACTCTCCTGTTTCAAACTGGGCGAATATCCGCAGGCGCGCCGTTATCTCACGCAATATCTCGGTCTGACCGCCGACAACCCTTCCCCCGACGCGCTCTATGCCCTCGGAGCCATCGCTTACGCCGACCGTGACTATGCCGGGGCTGAGAATATTTTCCGAAAGATTCCAGCCGGATCCTCTCCCGACATCATGCAGGGCGCCCAGCTCTATCTCGGACAATGCGCCCTCGCCTCAGGCGACGCATCCCGTGCCGCCATCGCCTTCGAGAAAGCCGCGCGCGCCGATATCGACCCCAAAGTGACAGAGACCGCACTCTACAATTATGTCACCGCGCTGACCCGCGGGGGCAACGTGCCATTTTCCTCGGCCGCCAAGCTACTCCAGGAATTCTCCACACGCTTCCCCCACTCTCCGCACGCCGCCTCCGTTGAGGAATATCTCGCCGCCGCATATTACAACGAACGCAAGTACGGCGAGGCCCTCAGGAGCATCGCCTCAGTGTCGCGGCCCTCGGCCGCCCTTCTCGCCATAAAACAGAAAGCCCTGTACGAACAGGGTGTCGAACAGCTCACCAACGGACGCCGGCAGCAGGCAGCCGAAAGTCTGCGCGCCGCAGTAGCCATGGGCAACGCCGCTCCCGGTGTGGCCGCCCAGGCCTCGCTATGGCTCGGCGACGCCCTTTACTCGCTGGGCAACTACCGCGAGGCCTCCCGCAGCTATGAGACGTTCCTCCGGGCGGAGCCACGCTCACAGAACGCACCGCTCGCACGCTACAACCTCGCCTACGCCCTCTACAAACAGAAGGACTACCGGAACGCAGCCAAACAGTTCAGGCAAGCCCTCTCCGGACATCCGGCGCTTGCCGCCGAACTCGCCGCCGACGCCACCACACGCCGCGCCGACTGCCTCTACTACGTCGGAGCTTACTCCGAAGCGCTCGCGGCATACTCCGACGCCATCGCCCGCGACGGGGCCGACGCCGACTACGCCACATACCGTCGCGCCGTGCTTTATGGACTCTCCGGCGACCACCGGCGCAAAATCGAGGAACTTTCCCTCCTCGAGAAACGGTGGCCGAATTCCCGCTGGCTCCCGAAGGCCATGCTCGAGAAAGCCCTCGCCTACGAAGAAACCGGCAAGTCGGACGAAGCAGCCGAGTCATACCGGCGCCGGCTCGAAGCCTCGCAACAAGTGTCGACCGACGAGCTTATCCGCATGGCGGAAACCATGCACAAGGCAGGTCGCTGGCGCGACCTGCTCGACGTCACATCACGCATCCGTGCCGCCGGGGGGCTCGACGCCGATGAACTGGCCGACATCGACCTGCTCGAGGCCGATGCTTCCGCCGCCCTCAGGAACTGGCAGCACGCCGAAGAACTGTACTCGCAGACCGCACGCAATTTCACATCGCTCGCAGGCTCCAAGGCCGCTGTCGCGCTCGGAGAAAGATATCTGACCTCCGGACGAACCGCCGAGGCCGAGAAACTTATGACGGAATTCACCGACGCCGGCTCACCCCATGAGTACTGGCTGGCACGGGGCTATATCGTGCTCGCTGACGCTCTCGCCGCCCGCGGCAGCAAAGCGGCAGCCCGCGAATACCTCGAAAGCCTCAAGGAGAATTATCCCGGCACGGAATCCGACATCATCAGGATGATCGACTCGCGCCTGAATAAGCTGAAAAAATAAAAACAACACCCCTTCCATCATCAAAATGAAATCCCCGGTATCAATCGCACGGTACGCCGCCTCCGCAATGCTGCTCTGGGCCACCGGCGCCTCCGCACAGTTCGACCAGACCATCTCCGTCGACGGCCGCTATGTGCCCGAATATATAGGGCGAGAGAAAATCGGCATGTTCCCCCGCCCGGAACGCTTCAGCATCAATGCCGGCAGCCTCGATTTCGACCGTACCGGTGTCGTCGCCGCCTTCCCTCCGCAGCCTCTTCCGCTCGAAGCCACAGGCTGGCGCACCTCGCGCCTTGAAGCATCACGCGGATACATCGACGCCGGCCTCGGAAGCTGGCTGAACTCCACTCTCAGCTTCGGCTACACGATTATCGACGACTCCGACATATCCGCCGGAGTCCGGTTCCAGCACAATTCCACCTCGCTGTGGAACCCGGAGATGTTCGACGGAAGCGACGTCTGCCGCCAGCGCTACGACGAACGCATCGGTTTCCGCTTCGCCGACCGGTTCGATGCCGGGACTCTCTCGGCCGACGCAGGATACCATTTCGGACGATTCAACTATTACGGCGTAATCCCCTCCGACGGACAGAGTATACCTGAAACCTCCGAAGACCGGGGACTCTGGCAGACGCTCAACGATGTGGATGCCCGCGTGCGCTGGGATTCACCGGCCTCCTCATCGCGTCAGGTGGGATACTATGCGGGAGCCGGCGCGCGCTATTTCGGCTGGAACCGGATTTATACCGTCGATGCCAGCACATTGAAAGGTTACGGAGGCGTGGGGGAAACGAATATCTCGCTCCTCGCCGGTCTTGACTGGAATTACCGTAAATCGGCCATCGGTCTCGACGTGACAGGAAATTATCTGATATATGGCAAATCGGAGGATTCCGACTGTCCGTACAATTACGGAGCCATGTCATTCACTCCATGGTACCGCCTCAACCTCGACCATTTCCGCATGAAACTCGGAATCCGGGCAGACCTTACCGTCAACGCCGGCGCGTTAGACAACCGGCAAGTCTGGCTCGCTCTCGCCCCTGTCGCCGAGTTCGACTACACCAAAGGGAAGTTCGGAATCTTTCTCCACCTCCTGGGCGGAGAGAAGCTATCCACGTTCGCATCGCAGTATGAATCTGACTATTACTGCATGCCGGGATTCATCGACACCACCCCGCTATACCGTCCGCTCGACGGAGACTTCGGTTTCCGTCTCGGTTCATTCGGCGGCTTCGAGGCCTCGGCCGACATCGCTTTCCGCGTATCGCTCAACGAGCGTACAGGCGGTTGGTACACGGCGTTTCTCTCCCCCTCCGCCACGGCCCCGGCTATGTTCGGCGGGGCATACGACGGAGTTATGCCGGCGCTCTCCGACATGCTGTACGATAACATGGCACATCTCTTCGGATTCAGCGTGGGCCTGCATCTCGCCTACGATGCGGGGCCGCTATTCAGAATATCGGCCGAAGGACGCTATCAGCCGCAGGATGGCGAATACGGATACTTCAACGGATTCGACCGCCCGCAATGGACGCTCCGTGTCGAAGCGGAGACCAATCCCTGGAGACGCCTGAAATTCAAGCTGGCTCTCGACTGTCGCGGCGCCCGCGCAATCTATGCCGGAGCCGAAACAGACATTCCATATTCGGAGTCCAGAAATCTGGAGGCATACGCGCTTCCCGACCTGATATCCCTTGATTTCGGCGCATCCTACGGGGTGACCGACCGCACAGCGGTCTGGGTGCAGGCCGACAATCTTCTGAACCGACGCAACTTACTCCTGCCCGGATGTCCCACTCCCGGCATCTCTCTGGCAGCCGGAGTCTCCATCGGCTTCTGATTCGGGCGACAAAATAAGGTGTGTCCGAAACATCATGGCACGCCGTTTGTTAGAACTTCAAGAGCACTCTCCTCTTAAAAACATTCTCCTCCAAAAGTATTTCAAGCATGCAGCAGCTTACTCTCAAATATCAGAACGAAGACGACAAGGCGTACGGCCTTGCCGGCATGGCCATCGCATTGGCCGCCCTCGACGCGCTTGACCGCGTGGCCGGAGTCTCGCTCGACTCCGACGGGCCTATGGTGACATTCTCCAATGAATTCTATTTCTCCGGCTCTCCCTCGGTGTCGCCAAAATCCACCTGGAACGCTCTCCTGCACAATTATTACATAACCTCGGCAATGGTGGTGAGCAACGTGATGTCCCGCTCGCTGGTCCGCCTCAAGCAGGAAGTGCCCGACGAGATCCGTCTCCGCGTCCGCGAGGAGATCGGCGCCGAAGGACGCGACACCTGCGCCCTTGAGGATGACGAGATCGAGAACCTCTACCGGAAAACCACCACCTACATGCGGCGCATCTTCGGTAACAGCCGTCTGCACCCGGCCATCGACGACTTCGCCAGAGCGCTCTCATGCCGGCGCGAGATGTCGGGACTCGAAATCATCGACGAACTGCGCCGCCTGCAGATTATATGACGCGGTAAAACAGCTCAAGACATGACAGAAAACAGGGATTCCGCAGCGAGCGCCGACATGTCGCGCACGCTTGATGCGATGCAGCTTGACGTGGATCGGTGGATCCGCGATATTGGCGGAGGTTATTTCTCAGAACTCACAAATATGTGTCTGCTGGCCGAAGAGACAGGCGAACTCGCCCGCGTGATCGCTCGGATCTATGGCGATCAGGTGGCCAAACGCGGCGACCTGAGCGACCCCGATGACGCCAGAGCATCCGTCCGCGAGGAAATCGCCGATGTGCTGTGGGTACTCGCGTGCCTGGCCAACCAGACCGGAATCTCCCTTGAGGAGGCCTTCGCCGAGACCCTCCGCAAGAAGACAGAGCGCGATGCTTCGCGCTTCAGGAGAGGGAAAGAATGACGCCTGACGGAGTTACTTCCAGAGTCGCGTCGGCTCCGCATACCAGCGGAAGATTGTCGGAGGTGTGTCCCACCGTGAAGCCGAATGCAACCGGTATGCCGCCGATACCGCATTCCTTCAGAAGGCGGCTTATCATGGTCTCCATGTCGGGATGGTTGGCGTCGGGATGACGGTACTCAGTGAAATGGCCGACTATCAGGCCGGTTATGTTGCGGAAAGCCCCGCTCATGATCACGCGGCGCAGCATCCGTTCCACCGCATAGATCGCTTCCGAGATATCCTCTATGAAAAGTATCGTCGGCGTGTCGGGATCCAGCACGTCGAACCGGGTCGCGGCCAGTCCGTTGATTACGGCGAGGTTTCCTCCGGCCAGCCGGCCCTCGGACGCTCCGCAGATATTGAATGGATGCGGTGCGGCGAAATACTCCACAGGCAGACCGTCGCGCATGATGCGCATCAGCGCACGCGACGCATAATGCTCCGGGCCTTCCTCGGCGAGATGCTTCGCCATCGGCCCGTGGATGGAGGCCACGCCGGCGGCCGACAGCATGGCGTGGAGCGCGGAAATGTCAGAAAAGCCTATCAGCCATTTCGGATTGTCGCGCAGCATACACTCGTCGATGTGCGGGAGAAGATGGACGCTGCCGTAGCCGCCGCGCGCGCAGAGCACTGCGCGTATTGACGGATCTTTCCACGCCCCGATGAAATCATCAAGGCGCGATGCGGTGTCTGACGCGTACGAGCCGGACGCAGGTCCCCCGGCATGTGCCGACACAATCGGTTCGAACCCTTCGGCGCGGAGAAATTCCACCGCGCCGGCGATATATTCCGGCTTTACAGTCGAAGCCGGCGAGATGATGGCCACGCGGTCGCCATCCTTCAGAAGGGGAGGAATCACCATGGTCAGAAAGGAGCTACTGTTATACCCGCATTCTCCATGCGCCTTGCGATGCGGACAATCTCCTCGTGGGGAATCTTCTGCAGTTTCTCAGCCGGAGTGGAGCGGTCCAGACTGTAGAGCATCACCTCTTTCGGCTCGATCCTCTTATATGCCTCGATGAGGGCGTCGATCTCTTCGGGAGTAGTGTTGTCGAATCGCCTGCCGTCATATTCGCCCTTCACAAGCATGGTCTGGATTATGCCCGTACCCTTGAACTGTCCGAGCGCCTCCACCACTCTCTCCACAGTGAAAGCGGGATCGTTCGGGCGGTCGATGGCCCGCATGGTGCCCTCCACGGCAGAGTCGAGTTTGAGGATATTGTTGTCCACCCGCTTCAGGGCCTCAGCCACCTGCGGGTCGAAAATACGCGTTGAATTGGTGAGCACCGACACCTTCGCCTCAGGATAATACTCATCGCGGAGACGGAGCGTCATATCGATGATTTCCGGGAAATCCGGATGCAGCGTAGGCTCGCCGTTTCCCGAGAACGTTATCACGTCGAGGCTCTCGCCGCGTCCGCGCATGTCACGGAGCTTCTCCCTGAGGTCATGCTCCGTGTGCTCCGGAGAGGGAAGACCGGCCTTGCCCGCTCCCTGCGAATTGAACCCGGCCTCGCAATAGAGGCAGTCGAACGAACAAATCTTGCCGTCGGCAGGCATAAGGTTCACACCAAGCGATGTACCGAGCCTGCGGCTGCGGATCGGCCCGAATATTGTGGAATGAAAAAGTACTGTCTGGTCCTGTGCCATGATATATTGACTTGCAAAAAATTTTATTTATGATTCAGTTCCCCTTTATCAGCCTCTTCAGGTCGTGCAGCATGGTCAGAGCGGCGAGGGGCGTGAGGTTGTCGATGTCAAGTGTGAGGAGCCTGTCGCGTATCTGCGACAGAAGCGGGTCGTCAAGCTGAAAGAAAGAGAGCTGGTAACCGTCGCGGTGCTTCCCGATTTTTTCCACCTCAGCTTTCGGTGCCGAGGGAGAATCGGCGCTCTTCTCGAGATTGGCGAGCACCTGGTCGGCCCGACGGACAATTGAGGGAGGCATTCCCGCGAGTTTCGCCACATGTATGCCGAAGCTGTGGGCAGACCCTCCTCTCTCGAGTTTGCGCATGAACACCACCTTCCCGCGGATCTCACGCACCGACACGTTGAAATTGACGATCCTCTGAAAATCCTTCTCCATCTCGTTCAGCTCATGATAATGAGTGGCGAAGAGCGTCTTGGGTCGCATCACTCCATTCTCGTGGATATGCTCCACGATGGCCCACGCTATCGAGATGCCGTCGTAGGTAGAGGTTCCTCGTCCGAGCTCGTCGAAAAGAATCAGAGATCTCGCGCTCATATTATTGAGTATGGCCGATGCCTCGTTCATCTCCACCATGAAGGTGGACTCCCCCGAGGAGATATTGTCGCTGGCCCCCACGCGGGTGAAAATCTTGTCGACGAAACCTATCGAGGCAGCTTCCGCCGGCACGAACGAGCCGGTCTGCGCCATCAGCGTGATAAGGGCGGTCTGGCGGAGGAGAGCCGACTTTCCGCTCATGTTCGGTCCGGTGATCATCATTATCTGTGTGGAGTCAGGATCGAGTTCCACAGTGTTCGATATATAAGGTTCCCCCTGGGGGAGGCGCCGCTCGATCACGGGATGCCGTCCCTCGCGGATCGATATCTTCATAGAGTCGTTCACCTCGGGGCGGACATAGCGGTACTTCTCGGCGGCTATCGCCAGCGAGAGGAGACAGTCGGTCTGCTCGGCGCCGCGCGAATTGCTCTGCATCTCGCGGATGAACCGGGCCAGGCCGTCGACAAGCTGCGTGAAAATGCGGTTCTCGATCTCCGCAATCTTCTCCTCGGCACCAAGAATCTTCTCCTCGTATTCCTTCAGTTCGGGAGTGATGTAGCGCTCGGCGTTGACGAGTGTCTGTTTCCGGATCCATTCGGCCGACACCTTATCCTTGTGGGTGTTGCGCACTTCGATATAGTACCCGAACACGTTGTTGAAACCTATTTTGAGCGACGGTATTCCGGTGGCGGCGCTTTCTCTCTCCTGGATGCTCCGCAGAGCATCGCGGCCGTGTGCGCGGAGCGCGCGGAGTTCGTCGAGTTCCGGGTCGACTCCTTCGGCGAGAGCCGGACTTTTGCCAAGCTGGATGGGGGCGTCGGGACGCACGGTGCGCCCGATGGTGTCCACAAGGTCCGAACAGTCTGCCATCGACCCGGCAATAGCGCGCAATTCCGGCGAGTCACTCGCTGCAAGCGCACGCCGCAAGGCGCCGCACGCCTGCAGCGAGTCGTGCAGCTGGCGTGTGTCGCGCGGGCCGATCCGGCGCGCCCCCACCTTCATCACCAACCGCTCCAGTTCCCCGACTCCCTTCAGAATTTCATCCGCCCGCTGGCGCGTGGAGGGATCGCGGAAAAAGTATTCCACCGAGTTATGACGACGCCGTATTTCCTCAAGATCGAGCAACGGGAAAAGAATCCAGTTGTGGAGCCGCCGCGCCCCCATCGGAGTCGAGGTGTGATCGAGCACATCAAGCAGCGACATTCCCTCGGGAGATAGCGGCGCCACCAACTCAAGGTTGCGCACCGTGAAACGGTCGAGTGCCACGAAACGGTCGCGCTCTATGCGGCCGAGAGAGGTGATATGGCTTATTTCCGTATGCTGTGTCAGATCGAGATAATGCAGGATACTGCCCGCGGCGATCACCGCCTCGTGCATGCGGTCCACGCCGAAGCCCTTGAGCGAGGATGTACCGAAATGCTTCATGAGGCGCTCCTCTGCGGCATCGGACGTGTAAACCCAGTCGTCCATCTCGTAGACCGGACAGCGGTGCGTGAAATTCTCTTCGCAGAACTGCCTGGTGCCATGCATCCTGAGCAGCTCGCGCGGGGCTATGTTGGTCAGGAGCTTGTCGATATCCTCCTTCTCTCCCTGAGCGCACAGGAATTCGCCGGTGGACACGTCGAGAAAGGCGGCTCCGACCGAGGTGCGGTTGATGTGGATCGCGGCGAGGAAATTGTTGTCGCTTGAAGCAAGCGCGCTTTCCGAAATATTCACACCCGGGGTGATAAGTTCGGTTATTCCCCTCTTCACAAGCGTCTTGGTCTGCTTAGGGTCCTCAAGCTGCTCGCAGATGGCCACGCGCTTGCCGGCCCTCACCAGCTTCGGCAGGTAGGTGTCGAGCGCATGGTGTGGAAATCCGGCGAGTTCCACCGACGAGGCTTTGCCGTTGGCGCGGCGTGTGAGTGTGATGCCGAGAATCTCACTCGCCGTTATTGCGTCTTCCGAAAAAGTCTCGTAAAAATCTCCGACACGGAAAAGGAGCACCGCATCGGGGTGCTTCTTTTTCATCTCGGCGTATTGTGTCATCAGCGGTGTCTCCGCAATCTTCTTTGCCATTACATCGGGAGCAGTTTAAGCGACCAGACGGCCATCCCCACGTAAATGAGCAGACCGACCACGTCATTGGTAATCTGTATAAAGGGACCCGTGGCGAGCGCCGGGTTTATTTTCAGCTTCTCGAGGGTGAGAGGCACCAAGGCGCCGAACACCGTGGAGAACACCACTATCAGGAAGAGCGAGGAAGCCACCGCCACGGTCAGAGCCCAGTCGCCAGGCTCGGTAAACATCGTGTAAAGGAACACAGCCACGGAAATCACAACTCCGTTGAGCAGCGAGATCCTGAGCTCCTTCCAGAGCTGGTGCCAGAATTCCTTTAGGTCGAGACGGCCGTTGGCGAGACCCTGCACCACGATGGCCGAGGCCTGCACTCCGACGTTACCTCCCGTTCCGCCGATAAGCGGAATGAAATAGGCAAGGGCGGTCACAGCTGCCAGCTGCGCCTCGAATCCACTCAGAATCACAGAACTGAGCAGTCCGCCTGCGATGCCGATAAGCAGCCACGGCAGACGAGCTCTGGTCTGGGCGAGCACCGAGTCGTCGGCGTCCACATCCGATGCGATACCGGATGCCAGCTGATAGTCCCGCTCCGACTGCTCGCGCACCTGGTCCATCACGTCGTCGACCGTGATCTGGCCCACAAGCCGCCCGATGCTGTCGACCACCGGCATGGCCACAAGGTCATATTTTTCAAAGTCGATGGCCACCTCCTCTATCGGCATGTCCACCTTCACGCTGACCGGATCGGACTCCATCACGTGCTTTATCTTCGACACCGACGGGTGCGTGATCATCTTCTTTAGCGGAAGCACCCCCTTGAGGCGGTTGTCATCATCGACAACATAGATGTAATATATATCGTCGAGATCCTCGGCCTGATGGCGCATCTCGCGCAGACAGTCGGGCATGGAGAGGTTCTCGTTGACCGAGATAAGCTCGGTACCCATCAGACCGCCGGCAGTGTCCTCGTCGTACTGCAGCAGGTCCACGATGTCGCCGGCCTGTTCCACATCCTCGATGTTGTGGATCACCTCCTCGCGGTCCTCCTCGTCGAGCTCCTGAATGAGGTCGACGGCGTCATCGGTATCAAGTAGGTCGATGAAATGTCCGATCTGCTCGGGATCCATTCCTTCGAGCAGCTTCTTTCGCTCCTCCTCGTCGAGCTCCATCAGCACGTCGGCCTTCATCTCGCGGTCCGGGATCAGCTCGAAGAACCATTCGGCCTGCTTCAGGTCGAGGCTCTGAAAGAGTTCGGCGATGTCGGCGGGGTGCATTCCCTCGATCTCACGGAGGCATTGCTCTCGGTTCCCCTCGTCGGCAAGCTGTTCGATGCGCTCTATGTCTTCAGCGGTATATTCTTTCACAGGGTAGAATTTTTTTGACGGAATAATCAGTAATGGAACGACGAGCCTCCGAGAAACTCACGCAGGAGCGACGTGGAGGGAATCTGATCGGCCGGCACCGTCCTGAAGTACTCCAGAAAGCGGACGAGTCTGTGGGCCACCACGTATGCGGAGTCACTGTGGGAGACGTTTCTCAGAAGCGGCTCGGCGTATGCCTTCATCACTCCGATCTCAAAGATGAGCGACGAATTGAAAGTAGCGTCGGCATTTTCCTGAAACGAGAAAATCCACTTTTCCTCGCCGCGGCGTACGCTGGGCCAGCGGCGGATGGTCTCGGCAGGCGAGGTGTGGCGGTATTTATGGTCGCGGACTATACGCCGCAACAGCCGGTTGTCGGTGGTCGATATCCAGTTGTGGTCATCGATGTTGAGGGTGGTCAGCGCGGAGACGTATACCTTGAAGATATCGTCAGGACTGATTCCGGCGGTGAGCTCCGGATTTAGACCGTGGATGCCCTCGATCACGAGCACGTCGTTCCTGTCGAGACGCAGAGGGCGCGGCTTCAGGATGCGTGCGCCAAGCTCGAAACTGTAGGTCGGCAGGTTGATCTCCTCGCCGCGCAGAAGTCTGCGCAGGTCGGAGTTGAAGAGGTCGAGGTCCAGGGCATAGAGGCTCTCGTAGTCGTATTCACCGTTTTCGTCGAGAGGGGTGCGTACACGGTCCACGAAATAGTCGTCAAGCGATATCATCTTGGGCTTGATCAGATTGGTCATCAGCTGGATGGACAGCCGCTTCCCTGTGGTGGTCTTGCCGGAAGAGGACGGTCCCGCCATCATGATGATGCCGGCGCATCCTTCGCGGCGCCTGCGGGCGATCTCGTCGGAAATGCGCCCGAGTATCTTGTCGTGCATGGCCTCCGCCACATTGATCAGCGGCGAGGTGCGGCCCGCTTCGACAGCGCGGTTAAGTTCGGCCACACAGCTCACTCCCACCACTCGGTTGAAACGCTCTATGTCAAGGAAAGCGTCGAACATCTTCGACTGTCTCACCGGCGTGGCCGGGACAGCAGGATCCACAGTATCTGGCCCGAGCAGCAGAAATCCCTGCTTATAAGTGCGCAGGTCGAACACGCGGATGTGGCCTGTGTCCGGGGCAAGAGGGCCGTAATAGCTGTCGGCGGTATCGTCGAGCAGATAGTAAGTGGTATAGATATGGTCCACGGTCTCGAGCAGCGCGGCCTTGTCGTCAAGACCCTGCTCGCGGAAGAGGGCTGTCACGTCGGCGGTCAGTCTCTCCTTACGTTCGAAGGGAATTCTGCGTGCGGCTATCTCCTTGACCCGCACCCTGATGTCGCGGATCAGTCCGGGGTCGGGCCCGCACACTTCCTCTGCACCGGTGTCACCGGAAGATGCTCCCACCGCATCGGCCGCAGCGCGGCGGGGCCGCAACGTGCAGTACCACCCACGCGACACCGAATGCTCTATCCTCAGCGCCATTCCCGGCGCAAGCTCCCGCACAGCCTTGTATACCATCATGCAGAGCGACCGGACATAGACATCCCGCCCCTGCTTTACCGTATAGTCCAGAAACTCAACCTGCTTCGGTCCGTAAACCGTATAGCTGAGGTCCTCGGTCTTGTTGTTGACAATCGCGCAGATGGGGTCGATGCCCAATTCGGACCCGAGAGCCGCAGCCGTCTCCATCAGCGTAGCGCCCGGAGGAACGTCAATGTAGCGGCCAAGGTTTTTACAATATATCTGTATTTCTCTGCTCATATATTTCGCGGATAATTTCGTGCGTACTGCAAATTTACTAAAAAAAGCCTTGAACTTCAAAATATAATTTTTAAATTTGCATCTTTCCGGATCGATCGGACCTCTTTCTGCAAAAAGCCGCGGACCGATCGCTTCGGGTAGAAAAGCCTCTAAACATCAAATTTACGGAAAAATGAACAGAACCATATCCCGGGCCAACGAAGTCTTCGACAGGAGTGTGGCCGACTATCATATCACCGACAATGTCGACGCCGAGATGCGCAATCCCTATCCCGAGGGATCGCTGGAGGCCATTCTATACGCCAAAAACTGGGTAGACGCAGTGCAGTGGCACCTGGAGGACATTATCCGCGACCCGGCGATCGACCCGGTGGAGGCCCTCGCGCTCAAACGCCGCATCGACCGTTCGAATCAGGTACGCACCGACATGGTGGAGGATATCGACACATGGTTCCGCACTCTCTATGAGAACGTGACGCCGCTCCCCGACGCCACCATCAACACTGAAAGCCCTGCATGGGCCATCGACCGCCTCTCCATCCTCGCCCTCAAGATCTGGCACATGCGCGAACAGACCTCGCGCACCGACGCCGACCCGGCCCATCTGGAGAAATGTGCCGGACGCCTTGCAGTGCTCCTCGAGCAGCGCGAGGATCTGACCGCAGCCATATCCCGGCTCCTCGACGACATCGGGTGCGGCAGGAAATTCATGAAGGTATACCGCCAGATGAAAATGTACAACGACCCGGCCACCAACCCGGTGCTGTATGGCAAGAAGGGATGACGCCATCCCCGGCACCGCCATGTCCCGGAAGACCGTGCTTGTGGCGCGTCTCTCCGCTCTCGGCGACGTGGCGATATCCATACCTCTGATCCACGAAGTCTGCCGGGCCTGCAGCGATATCCGTTTCATTTTTCTGACAAAGCCAGGGATGACAGGACTGTTTGTCAACGCTCCGGTCAATCTCTCCGTTCTCCCCGTCGATTTCTCGCAGTACCGCGGCGCGGCAGGACTGTGGCGACTTGCCTCACGGCTTCGCAAGGAATACGGGATCAGCATTTTCGTGGACCTTCACGACGTGTTGCGCACGAAGTTGCTGCGGATTTTTTTAGGACTTCGCGGTGTCCGGTGCGTCAATATCGACAAAGGCCGCACGGAGAAACGCGCGCTCACACGGCAGCGGCGCAAACGGCTTGTACAGCTGAAACCTTCCGCCGTCCGCTATCTGGAAGCTTTCGGCCGCGCCGGCATCCTGCTCCCGGCCGACGCGGCAAAGAAGATTGCCTCCCCTTCGGCTCCTCCCGGCACCGTATATGCGCCGGGAGCCGGACCCGTGGAAGCTTTCTCCACGGTGTCGCCGCCAAAAACAGCCGGAGAATATTGGCTTGCCGTGGCGCCTTTCGCCGCACATAAAGGCAAGATATATCCTCCCGGACTGATGAGGGAGGTAATAATGCACTTTGCCGCACAAAAAGGTGTGCGTATTTTTCTTTTCGGATTCGGAGAAAAGGAGGAAAACGAAATAGACCGTCTCTCCGCGGGATGCGCCGACACGGTCAACATGGCGCGGGCGCGCCTCGGAATAGGGGCTGAACTGGCGTTGCTGTCGCATTGCGACGCAATGCTGTCGATGGACTCGGCCAATATGCACCTGGCTTCCCTTGCAGGACTGCGGGCTGTCACCGTATGGGGCGCAACCCACCCCTGCACCGGCTTTTACGGAGCCGGACAGAATCCGGCCGACGCCATTCAGCTCGACATGGCCTGCCGCCCATGCTCCATCTTCGGCAACCGGCCTTGCCGCATAGGCGGCTATCCCTGCCTGACGCAGATTCCAGCCGCCTGTATCAATTCAAAAATTACAGGCTATTGCGCTTCTTCAGCAGCAAACTCCATCAGGTAGGCTTTGATGAACTCGTCGATCTCGCCGTCCATCACGCTGTTCACGTCCGATGTCTGGTAGTTGGTACGGTGGTCCTTCACGCGGCGGTCATCGAAGACATAGCTGCGGATCTGGCTTCCCCACTCTATCTTCTTCTTTCCGGCCTCTACCTTGGCCTGCTCCTCCATACGGTGCTGAAGCTCCTTGTCGTAAAGAATGGAGCGAAGCTGGCGCATGGCGTTTTCCTTGTTCTTCGGCTGGTCGCGGGTCTCGGTGTTCTCAATGAGAATCTCCTCTTCCTCACCGGTATAGGGATCCTTGTACTGGTAGCGCAGACGCACTCCGGACTCCACCTTGTTCACGTTCTGGCCTCCGGCACCTCCCGAGCGGAAGGTGTCCCACGAGATGCGGGCGGTCTCCACATTGACCTCGATCGTATCGTCGACAAGCGGAGTCACAAACACCGATGCGAACGATGTCATGCGTTTGCCCTGGGCGTTGTAAGGGCTGACGCGCACCAGACGGTGCACGCCGTTCTCGCTCTTGAGGAATCCGTAGGCATAATCCCCCTCTATATTGATGGTCACCGACTTGATGCCGGCCTCATCGCCGTCGAGCAACTGGGCGATCGAGGTCTTGTAGCCGTGGCGCTCGGCATAGCGTAGATAGAGCCGCATCAGCATCTGCGCCCAGTCCTGGCTTTCGGTGCCGCCGGCGCCGGAGTTGATTTTAAGGACCACCCCGAGTTTGTCCTCCTCGCGACGGAGCATGTTGCGCAATTCCAGTTTCTCAAGTTCCTTCTCCACTACGGCATACTGCGCGTCGATGTCGCCCTCTTCCACGAGACCCTCCTTGAGGAAGTCCATGGCGAGACTCAGCTCCTCCACCTGTTTTTCGAGGGCAGTGTAGGAGTCGATCCAGAAATGCAGACCTTTGATCTTGCGCATCTGGGCTTCCGCCTTCTCGCGGTCATCCCAGAAATCAGCCACATGGGTGCGGAGTTCCTCCTCCTCCACCTCTATCTTCTTGGAGTCGATGTCGAGATATCGCTTCAGCTGCTCGCAGCGTGACTCCACATTCTTCAGTTGCTCGGTAGTAATCATTGCGAATCGATTCAGGCCACAAAATTACGAAAAAATCCTTTATAATGCAATTTTCGGCGGCAGCAGCCCGGCGTGCCTGAACATCCGCGCATAGTACTCCGCCTTCTTCTCAAGCCTCAGGGGGAATGCCCGGCTCGTGGAGGGCATGCGCCAGATTTCGAGTCCGTCGGCCGAGCGGGTCATCTCCCCCATCCGCGGAGGCTCGGTTCCGGTAAGCGACGCCAACACCCCGGCCGCCTTCTCTCCGGTGGTGACCAGCGTGCGGCAGCGAGGCATCCGCGCAAGCAACCCGCGCAGCGGAACCGGCTCAACAATCTCCAGAAACTTGTCGGACGCGTTCCCCTTCAACCGGCGCGCCTTGTGTCCCGTGTCGCTGAGAGCTATCCCTTTCTCCTCGAGGAACTCCTTGATCTGCTCCACCCGGAACTGCTTCGCCCCGCGGTCGTAGAACCAGTCTCGGTCGCCGAAGAATATCAGTCCCATCATCGGCCAGAAGTCATTGGTACGGTTGGGGTAATAGAAATCCATAGACCATCGTTTGCGCTGCGGCGGGAAAGTACCCATGATCAGCACCTTCGCGCTTTCCGGCGCAAACGGCTCAAAAGGATGCGACTCCAGTTCCACCGAGTCTGCCGGTTCTCCATCCACTTTCATGACAGCTGCTGTTTTGTTGTTCAAAGTCTTTGACATTAAGCGATCCACAAAGATAATGCAATATATTTCTCAAAACAAATAAATCATCAAAAAGTAATAACCGCCAGATCAAGCTCCCCGTCTCCACGCCATATAATCAAGCCGGATCGATGTCAATCATGACCAGCTGGCCGCGAATTACATGGATCATGTTTTCAATCGGCAGCAATACTGTGTTATTTCCGTCATCAATCGGATCCAATCTGCCCGATGATTCTCCAAAACTAAGTAAGTGAATATTTGCAAAAATGTACTTCTCTTCGGAAGAGAAGTACATTTCGGCTGCAAAGTTAGTCAAAATGCTGCAAACAACCTTATTCCACGACATATTTTTTATCCGCGACACCAGTTTTTACCAGATATTGACGTAAATATGCTCCGTCGGTAATGCAGATCATATTTTCTACATCGCGGATTTACAGCAGAATATCGGAACCTCGGAAGCACTGGGTACTTCTCTTCCGAAGAGATGTACCCATTACTATCGAAATCCATGAGGTCTTGCCTTCCCGGTACGACGCCTTGCCTTTTTGACGACCATTGCTTATAACTGCCTGATTCTCCGCTCTATGCATCATCAAGCAGGAATAGGTAGCGTATACCTTGCTGAATCTATCCAGTGGCGACAAGTCTAAAAAGCATGCAGGTGAATGGGTTATTAGATTCGACTGTGAAATATGGGATTCCAATCGAACTTCAGTTCAAATAGTCATCACTCAGACAAACAATAGAAATCTACGCCTATATAATTCAAAAAAATGAAACCATTACATATCATAATACAAAATGCGCCTATATCCAATGGCAATTTGGGGTGTGTCGCTCTGGCTTATTCCGCAATATATTTGATTGATTCAATAATGAAATCCAGAAGCCAATCATATACATTATATGTTTCAGACTCCAATAAAAATAGAGAATCATCCATTACTATAATGGACCGTGAAATCAAATATGAGCCCTTCTATAATCCCGTACCGTCTTCATTCCTATCACTAATATACCAGATTGTAAAATTAAAACGAACAACCAAAAATTTAAGGACTTTAAAAAAAGCTTACATCAATTTCGATGCAGGCCAAGGAGATAGTTTTAGCGACATCTATGGGAATAAGCGATTTGAATGGATAAACAAATCTCACAGGACAGCGAGATTATTTAAAATTCCATATGTATTATTACCACAAACAATAGGCCCTTTCACATCAGAAAAAATAAGAAAAAAAGCAACTTATAGCCTTACTCGAGCAAAGAGAGTTCTTTCAAGAGACAAGACAAATGCTCAGATTGCATCTGATTTGATTGACGCTTATAAAGTAGAAGATTACATCGATCTTGCTTTTCTTCTGCCTTATAACAATCTGCTTTTCGACAACACAAAAATAAATGTCGGCATAAATGTATCCGGTCTATTGTGGAATGGAGGATACAACCGAGCAAATCAATTCGGTCTTAAATCAGATTATAAACAATCAATCCACAGATTGATTCAAAGATTTCTTGAAATTCCAGAAGTTGTGATTCATCTTATTCCACACGTATTGGGTTTAGAGGAAGATTCGGTGGAAAATGATTATTCCGCTATGTGGAAGCTGAAAAAATACTATAACAATAATCGAATAATATTGGCTCCCGCCTTCTTAAATCCTATAGACGCAAAGAGCTACATTTCCGGCATGGATTTTTTCATGGGAGCAAGAATGCATTCAACGATCGCCGCCTTCTCAAGCGGAGTCCCGGTAGTTCCGATGTCTTACAGCAGAAAATTTACAGGACTTTTCAACTGTACTTTAGATTATGATGCCGTCGTTGATCTGAAGACGGAAACGAGCAATGAAATTGAAGCATTCATTTTTCAAAAATTCTCACAAAGGCAGCAGATTAAGGAAAAGATAGCACAAAGGCTCGAAACTATTGTCAATCCAAAATTAGAATATCTGAAATCAGATGTGGAAGAACTAATATTCGGATAAATATCAATCCGCCATGAAGATTAAAAGACTCATTGACTACAATTTGTGCTTAGGATGCGGTCTATGTCAGTCCATATACCCATCCAAATGTGAAATACTGTTGGATAAAGACGGGTTTTATAAACCTGTGTTTCGCGAAAATTTAACTTATCGTGAAGATAAGCATATTAGCGAACTATGTCCTGCCATTCAAATCAGAGGAAATAAGCACAGCGGCTCATGGGGCGATATACTTTATCTATGTGAAGGCTGGTCCAAGGATCGTGACATTCGCCATAAAGCGGCATCTGGAGGTGTAACAACTTCTTTGGCAATATATCTTATTGAAAACAAGATTGTTGATGGCATTCTACAAGTCGGAGTTATTAAAAATAATTACTTACTTAACGAATTGAAACAGTCATCTTCCCGAGATGACATAATACAAAATGCACAATCAAGATATGCCCCGGCAGCTCTGTTTAAAAATATATTAGAGATTCTTGAATCAAACAACAAAACATACGCATTTATTGGAAAGCCCTGCGATATCGCGGCAATAAAAAATATCACAACCAAATATCCGGAATATCAACATAAAATCAAATATTGCATATCAATATTCTGTGCGGGGATGCCAAGTTATAACGCCACGATCAAGGCATGGAGACAATCTGATTATAATGATGCTCCAGTTAAACTGAAATATCGCGGAGACGGATGGCCGGGATTGTTTAAAGCCGAATGGAAAGATGGCAGAAGTTTTACTTTAAACTACAATGAAAGTTGGGGAAAGATCCTTGGGCGAGAACTTGGGCTTAGATGCAAAATGTGTCCGGATGGAATCGGTATGCTTGCAGATATATCCATAGGAGATTCGTGGTCTACAAAAGACGGATTCCCTGATTTTAGCGAACAGGAAGGCCGCTGCTTTGTGATTGCAAGAACAGAGAAGGGGAAAGATCTTATCAAAATGGCCTCATCGGACAATTACATAGAAGAACAGCCTCTTGCCTTGGATTCAATTGCAAAATCCCAACCATATCAAGCCCAAAGGAGAAAACTTACATTATGGCGATTGATTCCGCTCCAGATTAAGACACGTTTTTTATTGCGTTTCAAAAATTTAAATATCATTAGACTCGGATTTAAGGCGGATCTGATTTCTGCATTTAAAACATTAATTGGTTCGACACGCCGAGTTTTTTAAGACATCGACATGGGAAGTTCTTCTAAAAAAATCGGGAAAGGACTAATCTGGACGGTTGCATACAATATAATCAGCGCTCTATATGGGTTTATATCGGTACCGCTGCTTATATCACACTATGGGAAAGATGAATACGGCCTAATAGGGCTTGCGCTTTCGATAAATGTATTCATGCAATTAATGGATTTAGGATTTAATAACACAAATATTAGATTCTATTCAATATGGCTAAACAAAAATGATAAAACCAAATTGGTTAGAGGATTTAAATCAAGTCTGGCTTTCTACGGATTGATCGGTTTCTTAAATTCTTCTATTCTTTTAATAATACTCATCTTCGCAAAAGACATTTTTGCTATAGACGCTACCCACACAATTATTCTTAAGAAACTGATTGCAGTCCTGACTGTCAGTGCCTTTATAAACTGGTATTCTTCATGTTTTGATCAACTGATAAAATCAACTGAAAACATCGATTGGATTCAAAGGCGTTCAATTATACCTAAACTATTTCAGATAATAATTTTATTTGTTACCCTGAAATTCAATTTATCCATCACTTTGTTTTTCGCATTTACCACTTTTTCTTTTTTAATAATAATTCCATTAACTATCAAAAAAATTAAATCCCTTTTGCCATTTATCTCCTTCAAACCCCAATTGGATATTTCCATATTAAAGGAAATACTCCCCTATAGCATAGGAATTTTCTCATTTGGTTTTTTTCAGTTTTCCTTTAATAATCTCAGACCCGTATTTTTAGGAATTGAAGGCTCATTATCTGACGTATCGGATTATAGGGTAATAAGTGGCGTTATCGGAATCGTTTCATTATTTTCAGGAATGTTTTTGTCAGTATTGCTACCTTCAACGTCCAAGATAATTGCCACTGATAATAAACGAGCATTTTATGATGTAGCATACTCAGGAACAAAATATATAACCATTGTCACAGCCATGATGTGTTTTGGAATTATGTCAGTTTCGCCCGAACTACTTGACCTTTATGTCGGCCACGCCTATAAGAACCAAAGTTATCTCAAATTAGTACCCTGGCTGAACTTATGGCTTCTTTGCATGCTTAGCGCGCACAATCAAGCCATTTCAAGTCTTATTCTTGCCGGTTCCAAAGTTAAGGCCGTAGCATGGATCAGTGCAATATCTTCCGTTACAGGATTGTCGGCATCATGGCTTCTTATTACACATTATGGCATAGGTGGTGTAATTTATGGCTTGGTTTTGTATACATCTGTTCAATTATCTTTCTATTATTTTTATTATTGGCCAAAATATATGGGCATAGATTCAAAAGTCTTATTTATCAAATCCGTACTTCCATACCTTGTCATAGGCAGTGGCTGCTATTTTATAATTCAGCTGTTACCTGAAGCCGGCAACTCATGGATAGACTTATTATATAAGGGAATAATATTCATCCTCATCTACCTGATTGCATCTTTACTTTCTCTTAGTAGACAAGACCGCATATTCATTACAACTAATTTAATCCACAGATAATACTTACATATTGCAAAACTCGGCAGCTGTATCTGCCATCAATGGTTTTGCCCGTAAACTCTTCAGGAAACAAGGATTACAATAACTTCGAGATTTATGAAAAAGTCAGTGTGGCTCTTCATATTGCTTCTGATGATATTGAATTTTTTCTATATCAAGCCTATCGGCACGCTTATACTTATAGGACGGGGAATAGTATTTCTCGCAATGGAACTATTGTGGCTTTTTATCGGTGTCACCTACTATAAAGCAGACACTCACAATCCATTGCAGAAGGCTCCTAAATACAAGTTTGTCGGTTTGCTGTACCTCTTTCTCATACCGTCCATGATAATGGCTACAAGCCTTTTTAACCAAACCTGGACTCAGAATCTGATAACTTACCGCACTTTTTCTCTGTTCCTCGCGATTCCGGCGTTTTTTCACGTAGTCCCCTCGGAGAAAGACGTAATCAAGGCATGTACCTGGATAGTCATATTGATAGCTGTCATCACAATATTACATACCTACATCGCGCCGGAACTCTTCTTTGAAGATGTACGTATAACGGAAATAATGTGGAAAATCAGGCACGGAATGACTTCGGATTTTCTCTATCCGACTGAAGGTCTTGAATTTCTTGTAATCCTCTTGTATTATTATTGCGGCAGACTATATAAGAACTTTAATAATCGCGACATGCTGAAAGCAATGGCGCTATTCCTGATACTGGCGGTATTTCAAAGCAGGAGCAACTTATTCCCGGCGATGCTGATTTTAGGATTCACAATTATCAATTCACGTGGAATCAACGTGTATACCAAATCATTTGTGGCTATCCTCTCTCTCTCTGTCTTGATATTTGGATTAGGCGACATGATCGCCAAACTCCTTGCCGACACACAAAGAGAACTGTCTACAAGCTATAATCCTCGAGTAGTAGCTCTGGATTATTTCTTCGATTTAAAAAATAAAGGAATTCCAGAGATAATTTTCGGCACGGGAGCAATAAGCTTCCAAACCTCAGACTACGTTAGCAATCTTCAGGCAATGCACATACATTACAGCGACTTAGGCTTCATTGGGTTCTGGCATCAGTTCGGAATCCTGCCCATAGGCATTTTCATATACTGCCTGATCAGAGGGTTCGTCAAAGCTCGCGGCATACCGCTGTATATAAAATATATAGCCCTCCATATAACTATCTGTGGAGCAACAATAAGTTACTTTGACACGCCGATAAGAGATATCTGGTTCTGCTTGTTCTATTATCTCTACTGGTATTACCGGGTCAGAACCGGAGGCAAGCCACGAAAGCGGATTCACATACCAAGCCTTTCTGCCGACTCTTCCCATACATAAATTATCCCGCTGTACTTATCATCACAAAATATGAAAATAAAAAAGCTGTGGCGTCACCGGTGGATCCTGCGGGCTATTGTACCTTCAATAATCTTCAACTTCAGGCACTTGCCTTTCAAGCAGGCTCGTTTTCTCCCGATCCTGTTATACAAGCCGCGATTGGGTGAATGTTCCGGTAACTTTGTATTTAAATGTCCGGTGAGATTCGGTCTTGTAAAATTAGGAAAGAATTGTGTTTCCATCTATCCTGACAGCGGGATTTCAATAGAAAACCGAGGAACCATAATATTCAATGGCAGATTGACAATTGGAAATGCTTCAGCAATTTCAGTAGGTCGTGAAGGCACCCTGGAATTTGGAAACAGTGTTACGGTCACTACGTGTCTGAAACTCGTATGCTACCATTGTGTTTCGATACAGGATAACGTCCTTATTGGATGGAACTGCATGATAACGGATACTGATTTCCATAAATTGAAATATATTGACGGCGGATATTCAAAAGGATATGGCAATATAATTATTCAGAACGACACCTGGATTGCAAACGGATGCAAATTATATAAAAACACCAATATTCCCTCTTACTGTGTAATTAGCTCAGACACAATAATTCGCGGATCTATTGACTGCAGCCCGTATTCCCTGATAGTAACCGAATCTACGGCAACTGTCCGAAAAGAGGGAGTATTCAGGGATAAAAACGATGATATGATAAATTATCTTCAGTAGGCCCTCAAAATTCGTGACACTGATGGAAAAATAACAAGCGGTCATATCCCATACAAGTACAAGACAAATTTTTTAGTGCTCACACAAGGCAAAATATGAATATGGCGCAAGCGGATCTGGCGATAGTTATACCGGCATATAAGGGAACGTTTCTGCAGGAGACTCTGGAGTCGGTCGCCAGGCAGACCGACAGGAGGTTTCATCTATACATCGGCGATGACTGCTCGCCGCATGGACTGAAGGAAATTGTAAAGGATTTCGAGGGCCGGATTCCGATGACTTACCATAGGTTCGACACCAATCTCGGCGGAACCGACCTGGTGGCGCAATGGGAGCGATGCATAGCCCTCACTCAAGGAGAGCCCTGGATATGGCTCTTCTCCGATGACGATGTGATGGGTCCGGAGTGCGTCCGGGAGTTCTACGAAGTGCCTGAAGATGTACGGAAGAATGCTGTCATTCATTTTAACATCAATATCATCAATGATAAATCCACGGTAATCAAAAGGCCAGCGGAATACCCTGCGCAAATATCCGCAGAAGAATATCTGTATCTTAAACTGAACGGGAAAATCATCAGCTATGTAGTTGAATTCATCTTCCCACGTGCCATATATGACCATATCGGAGGTTTTGTCAATTTCGATCTGGCATGGGGCAGTGACTTTATGACATGGCTCCGGATGGCCACGGAGTCTGAACGCGGTATAATGACAGTTAAACCGACAGAAAAAGCTATGGTAAACTGGCGTATGAGCGCAGAGAATATTTCTCCGGACAAGACATACGCGATAGAAAAAAGAAAGATTGAGTCATTGATTGGAAATGCTGCTTATATCAGAGCACTATTGAAACAATACCCTAAACACTATGACGGGGTTGAAACAGAATTCCGCTTTGTCAAATTTCCATTCGGTGAAATTCTCAGAAACCGCGATCTATTCACACTTAAGGAGATACACGAATTCACCAAACACTATCGGAAACGCGTGGGGTTCTCAGCTCATGCGCTTGCCTGCGAGTTATATGTTCTGATGTCCAAATATCTCAGCTGATATGAAGAATATGAAAAACAAACGGATTTGCTGGATTACGGCTCCGTATATGCTTCAAGTCGATCTGCCGATCCTATCCACTTTATCAAAAAATTATGGCATAGACTGGTTCGTGTGGGGAAGTTCAGTCTCGGATAATGCAGGACTGGCCAAAACATACGCTGAGAAAAACGATATCCCTTTAAGGTTTATCGAAAGTCCATATTCTTTCTATAATCCGATGTCCTTGATTTTCTGTTGCAAGATCTTGAGGACTTTGAAAATGAATGGATATGATGCATATTATCTTGATATATCCACATTTCCATGGTTGTTATATGCAATCAGGAAATATTTGCCGGCCAACAAGGTGATCCTCGCCATGCATCACGGGAAGATTCACTCGGGAATGAGATTCAAACCGATTTACCGACCGTTCCTTAAATATTTGAACCGGCAACCATTTTTCCTCCAATATTTCTCAAAATTGCAGGCGGATGCGTTCCGAGGTAAAGACAACAGTAAAAAATATATCATACCTCTTGCACTGAATGATTTCGGCAGTCCGGATGCCATGCCAGACACTGAGAAGGTGGTATTTACAGCTTTTGGCAATATCATAGAATCCAAAAATATTCCACTCCTGATAGAAGCAGGAAACAGATTGTGGGAAGAATATCCGGAAAAATTCGTGATAAGGATAGCGGGGAAAGGAAGGCTATGGAATACCTGCAAATATCTTATCCGTCATCCGGAAGCCTTTGAGCTGGATATAAGACGAATTCCTGATGAAGAGATACCGAACCTGTTCGCAACAAGTCATTATATCGTTTTCCCATACAAGGCGGTGACACAGAGCGGCCCACTTCGCATCGCATACGGTTATGATATTCCGGTAATTGCATCTGATCTCGAGGGGTTTAAGGAAAGCGTGGAAGAGAATGTAACCGGGGTGCTTTTTAAATCGGAAAATGTAGAGTCTCTGGTTGAGGTCATGAGGAGGGCAATCTCAGACCATCCTTCACAACATAATCGAATCAAAGCGTCACAATACGAATATGTCAGGCAAAATCTAACCACTGCCTCCGTGTGTGCCAAATATATTGAAATGCTTGATAAGGTTTTGAAAGAATGAATATCAGAAATATAATAGCGGAAAATGCACTGGCGGTATTTCTTAAAATGCTTCCTGACAATATAAAAACAGCCTGGCAGTTTGCAAAGAACAATGCCAGATGCAACAACAGCAAGTCTGAAAGCAAATCTCTGACCGACATCCTGATGCTTACGCACGCACTGGAAAAGGCTTTCTCTCTTCCCAACCCGCGAAAATCTTTCGGCTTACAAAAGGCTATTTCATTATTGGACAAGACAGAAAGATATATTGCAAAATTCGGATGGAATGACAGCATGACGGTTCCGGTGTCAGTTCTGAAAGAATATATTTCTTATCACGAAAGGAGCAGTGCGAAATCGTCTGAAATAACGACTCTTGAAAGACATCTGGATAAGATTGTCTCGTCAGCCATGCATTCGGACACATTTAATTCAGGAGGTGCGATCAGTGTGTCTGGAAAAGATCTGACAGAGCATGGCCATGGAAATTTTGAGGAACTGGCTTCCAACCGATATTCAATCAGGAACTTCTCGTCAGCAGCGGTCAGTGATGAAATCGTATATAAGGCTCTTGATATTGCAAAAAAATCTCCTTCAGCCTGTAACAGACAGGCATATCGGGTACATGTCTTCAAAGGGGCATTAAAAAATGCTCTCCTAAAAATGCAGGGAGGAGCAAACAGCTTTTACGCGACTGCCGATAAAGTGCTGATGATATGTGCGGATGCCAACAGATATTATACGCGTGAACCTCGATTGGGATATGTGGACGCGAGTCTTTTCACCATGTCGCTGATTTATGCGTTTACATATCTTGGGGTGGGCTCTATCCCACTGACATTGGGGATCGATCAGCATACATTGGATAAGATGAAACGGGATTTTGATATCCCTGCGAATGAAATTCCAGTTGTTCTGGTTGCTGTTGGCAATTATCAGGAAAAGTTCGAAGTCGCCATGTCCCATCGCAACCCGGTCGAATCATTCTCAAAATTCCATTGAAGTTCACTATGAAAGTTTCCATCCTGACTTATCATTGGGAAGATAATTACGGGGCGACAATGCAGGCTTACGCCACTTATCGCGCCGTGAAGGAATCAGGCCACACCCCGGAGTTTATAGACCTTCGGCTCCCTTACGCGCCCTCGTTGAAGTCAAGACTGGTGTTCGGACTTAAACGGTATCGGTTCAACAGTTTCCGGAAGAAACATTTCAGGAATCTGACCGACAAGACTTATCGGAGCGTCGAGGAACTGCGCCGGAATCCTCCCGCCTCGGACTGCTATCTTGTGGGCAGCGACCAGACCTGGAATCCTCAGATCGGCAAGAAACTGCTTCCGGCTTTCTTTCTGACTTTCGGCGATGATTCGGTCAGAAGGGTAACATACGCCACAAGTATAGGTCTGAACCAATGGGAGAAATCTCCATATATCTCCGATTCGGAAATAAAGAAATCTCTGGGGCGGTTTCATCGAATTCTTCTGCGGGAGGATTCCGGCATCAGGATTGCAAGAGAGACATTCGGCGTGGAGGCCAGGCAGGTGGTGGACCCCGTGCTACTGTTCCACTCCTATCCGGAACTCACCGGAAAGATTCGGCCTTCGGGAGAAGTCATCACCTATAAGCTGATTAATGACGAGGGCTTTTATGATAAGGCAAGGGCGGTCGCAGACACCATGCATCTTCCTGTCCGCTCTATCGGCAGTGTAAGAAAACCCAAAGGTTATCGCGCATCCTATCCCGAATCTGTGGAGGGATGGATCCGCAGGATTGCTGGCGCTTCGCTCGTGCTGACCGACTCGTTTCATGGAACGGTAATCTCGCTGCTCTATCACCGGCCGTTCGTGGTATATATAGGAAGTCCGAACAGAATAACACGTATTGTGTCGCTACTCGACCAACTTGGACTGTCCGAACGAATCCTCACCGGAGAAAACACCATCGGGAAAATCCTCGACACCGCAAACAAGAAAATAGACTGGAACGCAGTCGACAAGAAGCTTTCCAGTCTGAGAGCAGACTCACTGAAACTATTGGAAGAAACTCTGAGCTGGGCATAGCCCGCGCATCTTGTGACACGGTATTCCGCCACAATTGTCGTGGTTGCAAACCCGCAAGGACCGAATGGGGACTTATCAATTCTTTACACTTCTCTCTAACACACTATGAAAATATTGATGGTCAACACTGTTCCTACTGAGCGGAACGGTATCACAGGGGTTATATTCAACTTTATAGAGTCGTTCCCGAAAGGAGTTGTTGAATTGGGTTATGTGGCTATCAATGAACCTGACGAGGTTTTCAGGATAAAATTGGGAATTGTCGGCGCACGTCTGTATGTGGTGCCGAGAGAAATCATGCATCCGCTGAGGTATGTCAGGAATCTTGCGAATGTGGCGCGCGGGTATGACGCAATCCATGTCCATGGCAACAGCGCAACACTCGTTCTTGAAATGATGGCGGCAAAGATGGCAGGGGTTCCTCTTCGAATAGCGCATTCGCACAACAGCAACTGCTCCATGCATCTGATTCACCGAACTGTATGGCCTCTGTTCCAGACTTTGTGCAACAGCAGACTGAGTTGCAGCGACAAGGCCGGAAGATGGCTTTTCGGTAAAAGAGATTTTACGGTGATCAATAATGGCATCGATACCGCCCGATTTTCATTCAATGCGGGAAATAGAAAGGACATCAGGGAGATGATAGAAGTTACAGGCCCGATCGTCGGACATGTCGGCAACTTCGATTATGCCAAAAACCACACGTTTATCATGCAGGTATTTGCCGAGATGAAAAAAACAATACCTGACGCGACACTAATGCTGGTGGGCGGAGGCGAGGATATGCCGAGGTTCCAGACCATGGCCTGTGGCCTCGGGATTGAGGACTCTGTCATCTTCACCGGTTCGGTGTCCGACTCGGCACCATATATGTCTGCCATGGATATGGTACTTATGCCGTCGCACTACGAGGGAATGCCGCTGACATTGGTAGAGGAGCAGGCAAACGGTCTGCGAGGCGTTGTCTCCGACACCATAACCCGCAACGCAAACCTTACAGGCAACCTCACATATCTGTCTCTCGCTGACCCTATGGAGAAATGGGTAAAGACAATCACTGCCATCCTCAACAATCCACAGGACAGAGTCATGGCCTCGCAAGCAGCCATAATCAAAATCAAAGATTCCGGTTACGACATACATCAAGAGGCAATAAAGTTGCTTGGTTGCTACCGAAACCGAAACTGTTAATCCTCATGTACATTAATCAGCTTAAGCTTATCCATTAATAAAATGGACCGAAATCACAATTATCTGAATGATCCACAAAATATTGGAAAATCAGAATGAAAACGGATATCAAAAATACACTGTTGTACAAGTTTGCCAAGCGGACATATCTGGCGGCAGTTCACTTCGCTTGCGACAGCAAGCGGAAACCTCTCGTCAAGCCGTTGGCTGACAGCATCTTAGATTTTTGCATCGATAAAAAATAAAATTCACGATATCAATCAGTTATCAATAATAAGCTCGAATTGCTTTGCGGGAAGAATAATGCAAGACCTGAATATGGAATACAACTCCCCGACTCTCGGGCTTTATTTCATGTATCCGGATTACATTGAATTCCTTGGCAACCTGCATCACTATCTCACGAAAGCGAAGATTGAGTTCGTGGAGCATTCCAAGTACCCTGTCGGTGACGAGCGGCGGGCGGCATGGAGCCACTGGTATCCGATTGGCCTACTCAACGGCAAGGTAGAGATTCATTTCCTGCACTATTATTCCGAGAAGGAGGCGTCCGAGAAGTGGTACCGACGTGCGGCAAGGGTGAATTTCGACAACCTCTTCATCATCGGCATGCAGCAGAATCTTTGCACTGAAAATGACATCAAGGCTTTCGATGCGCTGCCGTTCGAGCACAAGGTGATGTTTTCCACATTAAAACTACCTCTCGCAAGCAATATCTACATACCGGAGTTTGCCGGCTCCGACAGCGTAGGCGACCCCTATCGCAAAGGTCACGTCTTCTACAGGCACCTCATCCGCCATCTGTCCTGATGATTCGCATTCTTCTCTCCTTTATCTTTTATCCTTAATCCGCTTATGATGGGCATCAAAAAGATTGTCGACATTATCTCGGCTTCCGACAAGGCGTATCCGGAATCTATTTTCGGTGACAACCATAAACTGTGTACCTGCGTCAATTCCGCAGGCTATCTCCTTCTGCGTAAGGATTATGGCTCTTACGAGAAGTTCGACGGTATCTTTATCGACGGAATCTGGATGTGCATCTTCCTCCGCATCTTCTGGAACAAGAAGATAAAACGGAGAAGTTTCGACATGACGAGTATCGCGCGTGATCTGTTCGAAAGACTGAATGACAAAGATAACAATGAGACGGTCTACTTCATCGGTTCCAGGCAAGATCAGGTGAAGGCTTCTGTCGGACAGTTCGTAAAGAATTATCCCGATATGAAGGTCATCGGATTCCGAAACGGATATTTCAGGGATGATGAAGAACGCGCGGAATCAATCCGGGAAATTGTAAGGCTTAATCCTGCCTATACTATAATCGGACTCGGCAAACCGACCCAGGATTATTATGGCATAGACCTTTTCAAAGCGGGATACAGGGGGACAGTCTTCACCTGCGGAGGTTTCCTCCATCAGTCGTGCGAAAATATAATCTATTATCCGGAATGGATTGACAAATATAACCTCAGATCCATTTACCGATTTGTCAGGGAAGGCACCTGGTCAAGACTTTGGCCTGATTTATTCCATTTCCCTTTTGTATTCGTCCATGACAGAGTCCGCGCGCTTTTCGGAACGAAGTCCGGGCGCTGAACCTCTCCCCGGGAACCACCCCGATGTGGTCACTAATATCCAACATACATTATGAGTCATTCTGATTTTAAGGGCATACATGTGCTTGTCCTTGAAGGATATTGCAAGCAGTGTCTTCCTTTTTTACGCTCTTTCAAGAATGCGGGATGCGAGGTGACGGTGCTATGCGGGTCGCGGCTCGACTGCAGCTGGCTGTCAAGACTTCCCGACCACAGGATTCTCGGAATCTGCGATATCCACCGTCCCCAAGAGTCCGAACGATATATCGCAGACCTGATCAAGACAGGCCGGTACGACATGGTATTCTCCCCTTTCGACTTCTCTTCCAAGATATTGGCCCATAATAAGGAGGAGCTGTCACAGCACGCACATATAGTCGCGAACAACGCCGACATATATGACGCGGCGAGCGACAAGGAAACCGTGATGAAAGTATGTATGGACAACGGCATACCGTGCCCCAGGACTTACTTCGACATCGAATCCCAGAAGGAGCTGGACAACCGGGAGATTGAATTCCCCGTAATCATAAAGCCCAAAAGGATGTATGGAGCCAGAGGATTCCATATATTCGAAACCAGGAATGCCCTGAATGACCACATCATGCAAAAAAAAATCAGATTGGCGGATTATGTGGTCCAGGAGTTCATTCCGTCAGGGAGTGATGTGGGAGCCGCAACTCTTTTTATTGACAACAACGGCAATATAAAAAGTGAATTCCTGTATGTGTGCAACCATCTCTATCCTGAGAACGGAGGAACAAGCACGCTGAACAGCATAGTTGACAGACCCGACATCATCGAGTCCTGCCGAAGATTGGTCAGGAATATGGATCTAAGAGGGATTGTAGGCATTGACATTATGATTGACAGGAGGGACAATATCGGCAAAGTAATAGAAATCAATGTCAGACCACCTCATGCCGTTTCAATAGGATTCTCAGGGGGTATCGACCTTGGATTGCAGACTCTGGAAGATGTGTTCGGCAATGAGGTCACACCGATGCAAATTACCAATTCGGACTTCTGCCTCAGGATATTACAGACAGATGTCCTTTGGTTTATCTCCTCGCCGGACCGCTTCAGAAGGAGTCCGCGCAAACTCGGTTTCAAGAAGGTCAAAGAGCAGATGTTCTATTGGGACGACCCTCTGCCATGGTTCGGATTCCTGATTTCCGGAATCAAGGATTACAGAAAAAAGATGAAGGAAAAGAGAAGCTGAATTCTTCAACTCAATTATAACAATCAATTATCGACCTATGAGAGATTTAAGTTATTTAAAGGACGCTCCGATAGCAGTGCTCGGAGCCGGAGCCGTAGGCAAGACCGTCGCAGCCGACTGTAAGCTCGCCGGACGCGAGGTGAGACTCTACTCACGCAGCCCGAAATCGCTCGCACACATCGACAAGACAGGCATTCTCCTTGACGGTATCCAGAGGAATCTGTACGGCTTCGAGCGCTCGGGCAGGGCCATGCCTGATGTCGTCACCAGCGATATGGCGGAAGCCGTGAAGGGAGCAAGGATTATCGTGCTCTGCGTTCCCGCGCTTTCCCACGAGGAATATATAAGGACACTGGTTCCCCTGCTGGAGGACGGTATGGTGATCCACACTTTCACCGACAACTACGCGTCGCTCCTGATCCGCAAATACATGCGTGAGACGGGTGTCGACAAGGATGTGATTGTGGGCGGCTGGAGCTCGGCTCCTTACGGAACCCGAATCGAGAAGATATTCGGTTTCTGGACTAATCATGTCGGAATCAAGTACCGTGCGATTTCACTTCGCGGAGCCTGTCTGCCGATGAGCGACATTGATGACTTCATGGAGTCGGTGAAATATTTCCCGGCGATGGATTCCATCACCTGCGGCAACGGCCCCGTGGCCGGCGACACTATGATGGACATCGGTTTTTCCAACGTCAATCCGGTGATTCACGTCCCGGCTTCGCTGCTCGGAGTGTCGAGCATGGAGAACTGGTCGCTCGTCTACGGCAATGCCCCGGACTCCTACTCCATGTATTCGCATGGACTCTGTCCCTCGATCTGCAAGGTGCAGTACCAGTTCTACAGGGAGGAGTGTGCGATCGCGGACGCAATGGGAATAGACAGCCCGAAATACGACTATGAAATGTTTTTCTCCCGCAGAAGTATCCTGACTCAGGAATACATGGGTCTCGACGAGAACGGAAAAGACAATGTGGTTTTCCCGCTGGACAAACCTTGCGACGAAGGAAACACCGGTCCCAACTCCATCGACCACCGCTACATCACGGAGGATATTCCCGTCGGCTGCAAGATCTACCATGACCTCGGCAAGAAATTCGGTGTACCGACCCCGATTATCGACTCGATGATCACACTTGGCGGAGCAATGCATGAGAAGAGCTTCTTCGAGGATACAAGATATGACCTCGACTATCTCGGAATCGGCCACATGAACAAAGAGCAACTCCTCGACTACATGCGCAACGGTAATTATACCGACCCGGAGTAAGCACTCTGCCAGACTTCAGGATTGCGGGTTATTTTTAAGCCCCTTATAAAAATAACCCGCAATCCATAATTCCTGAATATAGGTGGCTGAAAAATTACCGACCGAATCCATCGATTGTATAACTGTTTTTTAAAGACACTTATGATTTTCAATCAGTCTTTTAAGATTGAACGCTTCATCACCGGCCTTTCATGGGATATAATCCCGGCCGATGTCAGGGAACAAGTCCTGATATGCGCCACCGATCTGTTCGGAGCTCTTATTCTGGGAAGCTACGGCGAGCAATGTCAGGCCGGCGTAAATATTGCCAATCTATGCAACCTTACTGGTTCAATCCCGATATTGGGTGGAAGCCATATCGACAATTGTGCCGAATATAACCTTCTCGGAGCCTCGATAATTTATGGTCATCAGAGCAATTCTTTTGATATAGATGATGGAAACCGTCAGATTTGCGGACACCCGGGCGCATCTTTCATAGGAGGAGTTCTTGCCGCCGCGCTGCAGAATAATATTGGCTACAAGCATTTTCTCTCAACTCTTGTGGCATGTTATGAAGTCACTGTAAGGTGGGCAATCGCAATGCAAAAACATTATGGGTATCTGCACAGCACCGGTGCATACGGTTCTTTCGGAACAGCTGCCGGAATAGGAAAAATCATGAACCTGTCCCTCCAGCAACTGAACAACGCCTTGTCAATCGCCGATTTTCACGCCCCAATGACTCCGGTAATGAGGGCGGTGGAATATCCATCCATGAACAAGGATGGTGTTCCTTTTGGCTCCTTGACGGGGTGTATGGCCGTATTGGAAACGCTGTGCGGCTCTACCGGGAAAACACATTTGCTCGAAAATCCTGATTTTCAGTATCTGACAGAAGACCTTGGACAACGCTATTATATAAAGGAGCTTTATTTCAAGCCATACACATGCTGTCGGTGGGCACATCAGCCAATAAGAGCATGCATTGATATGAAAAAGAGGTATGGCTTTGAACATACCGACATCGAGGCTGTAACGGTGCATACCTTTGATTCCGCATCTAAATTAAGTAAAGTCAAACCCAAGGATACGGATGAGGCCCAATATAATATCGCATATCCTGTGGCTACTGCTATTGTCAATGGAGATGTCGGATTCAATCAGATAAGAAACAAGGCTTTATCGGACTCCTCCGTACTTTCCATGATGGACCGGCTGTCATTCGTTGTCGACCCGGAATTAGACAGTCTGTTCCCCGCAAAACGTTTGGCTTGGGTGGAAATATTCTTGAATGACGGCACTTGTATAAAGTCAGACATATACGAGGCAGAAGGGGAACCGGATGACGTGAACCTTGGCCCGGACTGGATTCACAACAAATTCAAAAGAATAACAGGACCTATGATTAATCCTGAGGGACAGGAGCGTATATTATCATGCATATCCGCGGCCTCAGACATAAAGATGAACGATATCGTGCGTACCGTCTGCGATTCTCTGATCCCTGTGATCTGACGTATCGTCCATCCCATTAAACCGATTCGATGAACATTCTTACTCTTGATGTCGAGGAGTGGTTCCACCTGCTCGACAACTCTTCCACACACTCTGCCGAACAGTGGGAACATTACCCGGTGCGTATTCATGGAAACATGGACCGCATATTCCGGATTCTCGAGGAAACCGATACCCGGGCCACTTTCTTCATAATCGGCTGGATTGCCCGCAAATATCCGGAGATTGTACGCAGAATCGCGGAGAAGTACGACATCGGCAGCCATACGATGACCCATCAGCTTGTATGGCAGCAGGGTGCCGACGCTTTCCGGCAGGATGTGGACAGTTCCGTGAAATACCTCGAGGATCTGACAGGCAAGAAGATAAAGTATTTCCGTGCACCGGGATTCTCTATCCGTAAATCAGAGCCATGGGCGTTCGAGATTCTGTCGGAACTCGGCATAGAGGCCGACTGCTCGATATTTCCGGCCCATCACGCGCACGGCGGATTTCCGTCATACGGTAAAGGAGAACCGGCGATTATCGAATACAACGGCTGTTACATCCGCGAATTTCCGGTCTGCACCAAGAAGGTGTTCGGCAAACACGTGGTGTTCTGCGGCGGCGGTTATTTCCGCTTATTCCCATATTCACTGATAAAGAAATGGACCAGGGAACAGCAGGACTTTGTACTAAGCTATATACATCCCCGCGACCTCGACGCAGGACAGCCGATGATAAAAGGCTTGCCCTTTGAGAGAAGATTCCGAAGCTATGTAGGCCTGAAATGGGCGGAAAATAAGTTCCGGCGCTATCTGTCAGACTTCAATTTCATTGACATAGCCGAAGCCTCCGGATATATAGACTGGGATAAGGTACGCAGAATAAAATTATAGCTGTCGGACAGACATGACACAGCCCTTCGGTCTGCCGGAGGGCCGGAGGCAGCCTGCGGGCGGTCTCCATTCTACGGGCGGCAGGACGTCGTGAGACGCCCCCTCCGTCTCAAACACAACATTTCAGTGAGGGCACAGTGCCGGGAGGCACCGTGCCCTTTTTCAGTTTGGCTTTGAATCTGCTGTTGAACCAGCACATTTCATCACCAAGTCACTATGACTTCACGTAGATTCCTGACGAATACATGGCGTCATGTCAGAAAAATGTTGTAAATTTGTATTTTGATGGTTCATACAGAGTTCTGCAGTCAGGACTGACCCTATCTTATAGTCTGGCAAAAATTAAAAGCAGGATGTAAAAACAAAAGAGGAGAAATGATGACCGTTACAAAAGAAAATATCAATGAGATAATCAGGTATGGAGAGCACTCCACACTTGAGATGAAGGCTTGCGAGAAGAGTGTTCCAAAAGACATGTGGGAGACTTATTCCGCATTTGCCAACACACATGGCGGCATCATCCTGTTAGGTGTAACCGAACATAAAGATTTGCCAAAGGAAATGCGATTTGAGATAACGGGGGTTGCCGATTCTTACAAAGTGACTGCGGACTTATTCAATATGCTGCGTAATCCTCAGAAAGTCAATTGTAATATTTTGGTTGACAGTGATGTCCGAGAAATTGAAGTAGATGGAAAGACTGTGTTGTGCGTCAACGTACCGGAAGCAGATTACCATCGGAAACCAATTTATATCAATGACAATTTCCGCGACGGTACCTTCGTAAGAACCCATGAGGGGGACCGTCATGCCACAAAAGAGGAGTTATCCATGCTGACGCGCAACAGTGCCGATGATCTTGATTCTGTAATAATCGAGAATTATGGTATGGCCGACATTGACACTGACACACTCACGGCCTACCGGAAACGCTTTAACCTGAGGCATGACAAACATGTCTATGTCAGGCTGGACGACAAAGAGTTCCTGCATCAGATGGGCGCATACGCCTTCGACCGACGTAAAGGAATCGAAGGACTGACTATGGCCGGATTAATGATGTTTGGCAAGGGGATAGCCATAAGGGAAGTATGTCCGCAGTTTCGATCAGACTATCTTGACCGACAAGGAATTGAACCGGGTAGTAGCGAGAAATGGAACGATCGCCTTACTGATGACGGCACATGGGAGCACAATATGTATAATTTCGTAACGCTTGTGCTTCGCCGTCTGCTGCTGACGCTTCCCAACCCGGGACGTCTAACAGGCGGAGAACGAAAAGATGGCTACGAAGTGCAGGATGCAGTTATGGAAGGGTTGGTCAACTCCATTATCCATTGCGACTTCGCTGCCAATGGCGTACTTAGAATAGAGAGACGCACTGACAGCATCATCATGCGGAATCCAGGAAATCTGCGCATCAGCAGGGAAAAGATATATGAAGGAGACTTCACGCACGCCCGAAACCAGGCTATGCAGCGAATGCTGCGTATGGTTGGCTATGGAGACAACATAGGGTCCGGATTCATGAAGATTCTGAGTGCCTGGAAAAAGGAGTCATGGATTGTCCCCGACCTCCATGGAGAGGATGAAGTTCATGAGGTATGGCTCACACTCAGAATGGTATCGCTGCTTGCACCATCCGTCATCGAAAGATTAAAGTCTCTATATGGTGGTGATTTTGAATTGCTCCCGGCTGAAGAAAAGGAAATTCTCTCACTGATAGTTAGTACTGATACCAATACAAATGCACAGCTTCAGCGACTGACCGACAAAAACAGCTGGATTCTCAACCGGCTTCTTTCATCACTGGTCAACAAGAACATGCTTTTGTCTACGCATAAAGGACGCTGGACAACCTATACCATCAATACTGAATACTGTCCGATACATCCCGAAATTCCGGATTCGAATATAAATTCTGGCGAGCAGATAAGTGAGCAGATAAATGAGCAGATAAACTTTACATCACCCTTATATCCGCAAGCAAATTTTCAGGTAAAAAATAATCAAAATCCATATAATCAAATAGATCCGCAAGGAACAATAGATTTGGTAAATGAGCCTGTCAATTCGCAGACTCATTTATTTGCTCATTTATCTGCTCATTTATCTGCTCATTTATCTGCTCATTTATCTGAGGAACAAATGATGATTATTAAATTGTTACAAAATAACCCTAATATTACACTGATCGAAATTGCAAAGTCCTTTAATAAGGAAGTGTCCTGGGTACGTTCTCAGAGACGCAGCATGTCGAAATATGTCGAAATGAAAAGAGAAGGCTCTCGAAAAAAAGGAAAATGGAAGATAGTTCCAATTGAACAAAATAAGTAGTTGGAAAATTTAAACGATTATTTCCTTAATTTCAGCCCCATCGACACAGAGTATCTGGAGCATTAGTTTCACAACCGCGCATTTAATCATTCTACGCTCTGATCCGGGAGTTCTTTCGGGAAGTACTCGGTGAGGAGGAAGGGGATGCGGAGGGCGAGCCACTCCTTGATCTCGGCGACGTTGTCGCGCAAGTCGCGCGTGTCGTCCACCATCACCCAGTTCTTGTGGCCTGGCCATAACGGCCCGTTGAGGCGCGCCGCCGGCTCTATGAAATCCGTAAACGAATCGAGATAGGCTACCATCTCCGGATATACTTCCTCTACAAACCATTCCACTTTCTTGCGGTAGGCCTTGCGGAATTCGTCGTACTCAACAAGGACTTCAAACATCGGGTTAAGCCACATCGGCAGATCCGGGGCCTTGATCACCACCACATCGTCAAACACCTGCTTGGTGTTCATGCAGATGTCGAAGTCCCACGCCGGACCGAATTCATATCTGCAACCCTCCCCTATCTCCCGCTTGTGGACATACAGACTCTTGGGCCAACCTATCTCCCGGTTGCCCACTATATTGTACAGCAGGAAGTAATCGACAAAGCTGTCAAGGTCGAACGCCTCGAAGGCGCGTCCCTCGGCTACAAGACTCTCGGCGCGGTTCCAGTCGACCTGCCAGAGCGACAGGTATTCCTCCGGCGTGCCGAGATCGGGATTATCCCCGCAGATCTCCTCCAGATCCGGATCCTTGACCATCACCGGCAGATCGTAGACGGCGGACCGGAACTGATACGGCTCGTCAAACTCAGTGGAGAGTTCGAAGAGCATTCCCGTCTCCTCATCGATGTCGACCGACGCACCGCTTATCCCGATCTTCTCCGTTATCTGATAGAGACCCTTGTACCGGCCGTTGAACCATAACTCACACGGAAGTGTGTGGTTCGGAAACCGCACACCGATACGGCGCCCGAGCCATAAAGCCAGCTCATTTTTAACCGCCGTTCCGTCGTAATAGTTGGCCAGAAAGACGTAATTCTTCATCTTCCCGAAACCTCCCATGGCAACCTTCCTGTCGAATTTTACACGATAAGGCTTCTTGGGAGCATCCCAAGTGGAGTTTCCGCGCCCCTTGATTTTCATCGGCCAGGGCCCGAAATCATCAACATATCCATTCCCCTTCAGCGAGATCAACCCATTGAGATATGTGTCCTTTTCCACAAGCTGCTCCATGTCGGGATTGTCCGGCAGGTCTATCCGGATCCAGGGCACATCCACGGTGCGGAACACAACGGAGTCGACCGTCTCAAGCGGAATCCTGAGAGAATCGCCATTCTCCATACCTAACATGTTTACATCGAGAAGAAGGTTGGTGTGCCCGACCGGCACGTCGGGATCGAGACGATGGATGCTCCGGTCGTTACGGAAGACGTAGGTGTGGGTACAGTCCTTGCGCGGCTGACGTGCCGGCGCCCCAGCCGGCTCTACCGTATCGGCCAGACAAGGACAAGGAATAAGGAAAAGCGCGATGACCGCCAACGTCCGGATTACTGTACAGATATATCTGATTGTCATTTTAGTGCCATTTTAAATGAATGTCTGCCATTGATTGTGGCCACCACATAGCCCTCCTGCAGCAATGCGCGGGAGATTCTTACCGAGTCGCGGAACTCGCACCGGTAGAGAGTTCTCCCGTCGAGTGAGGTTATCTCAAGAAACGCATCGCCGGGAGCCGATACCTCCAGCCCGGCCTCCGATACGAAGATCTCCGGCGAGCCGGCTCCGACAGTCTCGGCTCCGGCGGTTTCATCGCCGACGGTGCTGTCGCCGGCATTGTCATCACCGGGCCATGGGAAAGGATCGAGCGGCGGCAACGGCTTCTCCATAGGTCCGGGAAGCATCACCGGTTCCTGCTCGAGATCATACCTGATATTGGCGACATTCGCAATCCGCAGGGTGGCGGAGCCGTCGGTCGAAGATATATGGAGGGAGGACCCGTCGGTATGCAGCGACAACTGCGCGGTGAGGGGGAAGAGAAAAGTATCGCCGCCACGCGTGGTCACCACCATACGCGACAGGACCGGAGCGGCCGATGCCGACATCAACGCAAGCAGCACGCCGGCCAGTATCATTATTATTCTTGATTTCACGGTATGACTAATCGGTCAGTTCTTTGATTCTTTATATTTATATAAATTTTCCGAGACAGTTGAGGATCCGGGTTGCAGAGGGAGCATCCTCCGGACCGAAAGCCTCCACAATCTTCAGATCGGCGGAAATGATGAAAATCCGCGGTATGCCGGTGTTGGCGAACATGTTGTAAACGCGGCGGTCCGGCTGAGCCGACCATGGCAGCGAGAGACCGTTGTCGCTCCACCACGCCGCTATATCGGCGGCA
>OFFT01000056.1_pt1 | contig 85170 bp, 64 predicted proteins | sample 1521581 | NCBI WGS metagenome assembly OFFT01 (sample SAMEA3504084, study PRJEB24116) | mouse gut metagenome | biome: mouse gut; feature: mouse-associated habitat; material: faeces | place: Denmark | collected 2011
GGATTTTCGAGGGAATTTCACAAGTTGAGGAGGGAGCATAGCCTGCTATGCGACCGACGAGGCTTGGTGAAATTCACCGGAAAGGCCCTTTGGGGGATGAAAAGAATTTAAAAAACAGTTCAACATAAAATTCGTGTTAAATTCAAACACTCTCTAAGACCCTCATTCTTAAAAATGTCAAGGGGTCCGAGAGTTTCCGGAGAAGAAAACAACATAATAATTTGATCAGGACTATGGTCAATAAGATAAAAATAAAAAAAGGACTCGACATTCCGCTGTCCGGCGAGGCGTCAGATTCTGTCACCACTGACGGAACCACATCCGTTTTCGCCGTTGTTCCGGACGATTTTCCAGGCTATACATGGAAAGTCGCGGTAAAGGCAGGAGACACCGTCAGGATCGGCGACCAGTTGCTGTATGCCAAAGAGGACGAGGATATCAGACTTGTGTCACCCGTTGCCGGCACAGTGACCGAAATACGTCGCGGAGAACGCCGGAAGATCGAGTATGTTTCCGTGGAAAGGAACGGGGAACAGACCCAGACGGATTTTTCCGACATTAAGGATGACACCCTGAAACTTCTGAAACGTTCAGGTCTGTTCGCGCTTATACGCCAGCGACCGTTCGACAGTGTGCCGTTCGCCGGCGCTGTGCCACGCGACATCTTCGTTACAGCATTCGACACCGCCCCTCTCGCTCCGTCGCTTATTTCTGAAGATGTTGCCGGACACTATGACGCGGGCATTAAAGCCATCAGCACACTGACTTCAGGCAAGGTTTACCTGTCAGTTCCCGCAGGTTCCGACATCACCTCCCGGCATGCAGAAATATATAGCGTGGAAGGCCCGCATCCTGCAGGAAATGTAGGACCTCAGATAGCGGCAATATCCCCCGTAAACAAGGGAGAGAGCGTATGGACACTGGACATCGTCACCGCCGCCCGCATCGGCCGACTTGTGACCGGGTCCAGTCTTGACTTCTCCACCACAGTGGCGCTGACAGGTCCGGACATCTCCAACCCGCATGAGGTCAAGACTGTTGCGGGCGCGAAACTCTCCACTCTGCTCGCCGGAGAACTTGTAAAAAAGGACAGCAACGTGCGGGTGATCTCCGGCAATGTGCTCACCGGACACAAAGTCTCCGTAGAGGAGGGCTTCCTGCGCTATCCCTACCGACAGATCACCGCCATCGACGAGGGTGACCACGCCGACGAGTTCATGGGCTGGGCCTCGATGAATCCCGCAAAATATAGTGTGAAACGCACATTCCCCGGATTTCTCCACAATCTCGGCAAACCTTTCAGGTTCGATGCCCGCGTCAAGGGGGGACACCGCGCCATGATCATGAGCGGAGAATATGACAAGGTATTCCCGTTCGACATCTATCCCGAGTATCTGCTAAAGGCCATCATGGCAAAAGACATCGAGAAGATGGAGCAGCTTGGCATATACGAAGTGGCTCCGGAAGACTTCGCCCTTCCCGAATTTGTCGACACATCCAAGATAGAGCTGCAGAAGGTGGTACGCGACGGATTGGACTATCTGCGAAAGGAAACGCTGTAACACAAAACAATACAACGACGTGAAAGGATTAAAAAAGAAAATCGACAGTATAAAGCCGCAATTCGAGAAAGGAGGCAGGTTCAGTAAGCTCCAATCCGTGTTCGACGGCTTCTATACATTCCTGTATACACCGAACGAGACATCCGCCTCCGGAGTGCACATACACGACAGCAACGACTCGAAGAGGACTATGATCACGGTTGTGATAGCCCTCCTTCCATGTTGCCTGTTCGGAATGTGGAACATCGGGTTACAGCATTTCATGGCCACAGGCAATCCGTCGAGAGAGTTTTTCAGCCTCTTCTTCTACGGATTTCTGGCAGTGCTGCCCCAGATACTGACGGCATACGTTGTGGGACTTGGCATAGAGTTCATCGTGGCCCAGATACGCGGACATGAAATCCAGGAAGGATTCCTTGTGTCCGGCATACTGATTCCGATGATATGCCCGGTCGACACTCCATGCTGGATGATAGCCGTCGCGGTGGCTTTCGCGGTGATATTCGCCAAGGAGGTATTCGGCGGCACAGGCTATAATTTCCTCAATATCGCCCTTGTGACGCGCGCCTTCCTCTTCTTCAGCTATCCCTCGAAGATGAGTGGAGACAACGTATTTGTCAGCCTCGGCGGAGACAAGGCAGTCGACAGCTATTCCGGCGCGACTCCGCTCGGACAGATTGCTTCGAGCACCGAGCCGGGAGCGGCCGTCACCAATATCGTCGGTGATCCTCTGAGCTTCGGCGACATCTTTATGGGTTACTATCCCGGATCGTGGGGAGAGACCTCCACACTTTGCATCCTTATCGGAGGCGCGATCCTGCTGCTCACCGGAATCGCCAACTGGCGCATCATCCTGTCGGCTCTCTGCGGAGGTCTGCTCATGTCGGCCGTGGCCCATAACTGGGCTTCTCCGCTCTACCCGGCCACCTATCTTGACCCCATCACCCAGATCTGCTTCGGAGGATTCCTCTTCGCCATTGTCTTCATGGCTACCGATCCCGTGACCGCTTGCCGCACCACTGTGGGGAAATATATCTACGGATTCCTCATCGGCGCCATCGCGATCATCATACGTTGCTACAACACCGGATACCCCGAAGGAGCGATGCTGGCAGTGCTGCTCATGAACTGCTTCGCCCCGCTGATAGACTGGTGCGTGGTCAACAGCAATATCCGCCGGCGCATGAAACGACTGACAGTAACGAACTCCTAACCTCACGAACACTATGAACAGACAAAGCAATACATATACCGTGATTTATGCCGTGGTGCTGGTGGCTGTGGTGGGAGTGCTCCTTTCAGTGGTATATCAGGCACTGCGTCCGCAGCAGATCGAGAACATAGAAAACGACACCAAACGCCAGATATTGGCCGCGGCCCTCATCACTCCGGCTCCAGGAGAAAATGTGGCTGACCTGTACGGCAGTCATATCACCGACTCCTTCATAGTAAACGCCAACGGCGACCGCGTCGAAAGCGGAGAAAAGGCGTTTGATGTGAAAGTGGCCAACGAAGTCAAGAAAAACGACGTATCGCAACGTCTCCTCCCGGTCTTCGTCTGCACCACCGACAACGGTCTGAAATACATCGTACCCGTCTACGGAGCGGGACTATGGGGTCCGATATGGGGATATGTGGCATTCGACGCCAACGGCGACACTGTCTACGGAGCATACTTCGCCCATCAGGGGGAGACACCGGGACTCGGAGCCGAGATAGAGAAACCTGCATTCCTCGACCAATTCGAAGGGAAGGACATTTTTGCGGCCGACGGAGCATTCCAGGGGATAAAGGTCGTGAAAATCGGTCAGGAACCCGCAGACGGCTCCGCATGGGTACACGCAGTGAGCGGCGGAACCATCACAAGCCAGGGCGTACAGAAGATGCTTTCAAACTCATTGGAACCATACACCGCCTTCTTTAACAAACTCTCAAAAGAAAAGGAAGCTGACAAATGAATCTGAAGAAAACATTCATACCACTGGTAAATCCGATATCGAAGGATAATCCGGTAATTGTCCAGGTGCTCGGAATATGTTCCGCGCTCGCAGTCACATCCAAACTTGAGCCGGCTCTCGTGATGGCAGTTTCGGTGACCGCCGTGCTCTCCCTGGCCAATGTGATAATATCGCTCCTGCGCAATACAATCCCGCAGTCTATCCGAATCATTGTCCAGCTTGTGGTGGTGGCCGCTCTGGTGGTGGTCGTGGACCAGGTGCTCAAGGCCTGGAACTATGAGGTCAGCAAGGCACTCTCCGTCTTTATCGGCCTCATCATCACCAACTGCATCATAATGGGACGCCTTGAGGCCTTCGCACTCAGCAACCGCCCCTGGCCGGCATTCCTCGACGGAATCGGCAACGGAATAGGATACGGCCTTATCCTGGTGATAGTGGGATTCTTCCGCGAACTGTTCGGAAGCGGAACGCTAATGGGATACCAGATATTCCCCCAGTCGTGGTACGACGCCGGGTATATGAACAACGGACTTATGATACTTCCGCCCATGGCCCTCATAGTGGTGGCCTGCATCATCTGGGTGCACCGAAGCTACAACAAGGACCTTCAGGAATAACCGCTAAAGACTACATGAAATGGAGAATTTAAATCTGTTCATCAGGTCGATATTCATCGACAACATGATATTCGCCTACTTTCTGGGAATGTGCTCGTTCCTGGCGGTATCCAAAAACGTGAAGACGGCGTTCGGTCTCGGTGTGGCGGTCTGCTTCGTACTCATGATATCGCTGCCGATCACCTGGTGCATCAACCAGTACATACTCATGCCGGGGGCCTTGAGCTGGCTCGGCGAGGAATATGCCTCTACCGACCTCTCTTTCCTCGGACTGATCATGTTTATCGCGGTGATTGCCGCGCTTGTCCAGATTCTGGAGATGGTTATCGAGAAGTATGCGCCGGCTCTGTACAACTCATTGGGAATATTCCTGCCGCTGATAGCGGTGAACTGCGCGATCCTCGGAGCGGTGCTCTTCATGCAGCAAAGGGAATTCGCCGATGCATGGACAGCCACTGTCTACGGCGCCGGATCCGGAATAGGATGGCTTCTCGCCATCACCGGGCTCGCCGCCATCCGCGAACGTCTCAGCTACAGCCAGGTCCCGAAGCCTCTGCGCGGAATAGGAATCACTTTCATAATCACCGGTCTCATGGGTATCGCCTTCATGAGTTTTCTCGGAATTAAACTGTAACCGAACAAGACCATGCAATCGTTAATGATATTAAATGTGATTCAATGGAATAACGTGGCTGTAGCCACGCTGATATTCCTTTCCATAGTGCTTCTGCTCACTCTGGTTCTGCTTCTTGCCAAGCACTATCTGGTGAACTCCGGAGAGGTGGCCATCTCGATCAACGACGGTGCGAAACTTCTCCACGCTCAGGCCGGCAAGTCCCTCCTCGCCACTCTCGGCGAGAACGGCGTCCATCTGTCGTCGGCATGCGGAGGCAAGGGAAGCTGCGGACAATGCAAGGTCCAGGTACTGTCGGGAGGCGGAGAGATACTGCCCACCGAAGCTGTCCATTTTTCCCGCAAGGAGGTAAAGGACCACTGGCGTCTGGGCTGCCAGGTGAAAGTAAAGAATGACCTTGACATCAAGGTGGCGGAATCGGCGCTTGATGTCAAGGAATGGGAATGCGAGGTGATCTCCAACAAGAATGTCGCGACATTCATCAAGGAATTCATCGTGCGGCTTCCCGAGGGAGAACACATGAACTTCATCCCCGGAAGTTACGCCCAGATCCGCATTCCGAAATATTCGATGAGCTACGACAGGGATATCGACAAAGGACTCATAGGCGCGGAATACCTTCCGGCATGGGAGAAATTCGGCCTGTTCGGCCTCACGGCCCGCAACGACGAGGAGACTGTGCGTGCATACTCCATGGCCAATTATCCCGAAGAGGGCGACCGCATCATGCTCACGGTCCGTATCGCCACTCCCCCCTTCAAGCCGAAACCGCAGGTCGGATTTCAGGATGTGCCGGCCGGAATCGCGTCATCATACATTTTCTCACTCAAGCCGGGTGACAAGGTGCTGATGAGCGGGCCTTACGGAGATTTCCATCCTATTGTCGATTCCAAGGCCGAGATGATCTGGGTGGGCGGCGGTGCCGGTATGGCTCCCCTCCGCGCACAGATAATGTGGATGACAAAGACACTCCACACCACCGACCGCAAGATGAGCTATTTCTATGGAGCAAGGGCACTCAACGAAGTGTTCTACCTTCAGGATTTCCTCCAGCTGGAGAAAGATTTCCCCAACTTCAAGTTCCATCTCGCCCTGGACCGCCCCGACCCGGCGGCCGACGCAGCCGGCGTCAGATACACCGCCGGATTTGTTCACGACGTAATGTACAAGACTTATCTGAAAGACCATGAGGCTCCGGAGGATATAGAGTACTATATGTGCGGACCCGGCCCGATGAGCAATGCAGTGAACAACATGCTTTACAATCTCGGAGTCGAACCATCGTCGATACATTACGACAACTTCGGAGGATAATCTCCCCAAAGGGAGTGTTTCCGACAAAATGGGGAAATTGAAAAGTATTTTCTGTATAAACAACTAATCCTTAATATAATATCAATGAGAAGAGACAACGAAATCTTTGAGATTATCGACCGCGAGCATCTCCGTCAGCGTCGCGGAATAGAGCTGATTGCCAGCGAGAACTTCGTAAGCGACGAGGTGATGCGCGCCATGGGCTCGTGCCTTACCAACAAATACGCCGAGGGATATCCCGCTAAGCGTTACTACGGCGGTTGCCAGGTAGTGGACGAGGCCGAGAACCTCGCAATCGAACGCGCCAAGAAACTCTTCGGAGCGGAATGGGCCAATGTTCAGCCCCACAGCGGCGCACAGGCCAACATGGCTGTCTTCATGGCAGTGCTCCAGCCCGGCGACAAGTTCATGGGTATGGACCTGAGCCACGGCGGTCATCTTAGCCACGGCAGCCCCGTCAACTTCTCCGGCCTTATGTTCAACCCGATCAGCTATACCGTCGAAGCAGAGACCGGACGGGTGAACTACGAAGAAATGGAGGAAAAAGCCCGCGCCGAGCGTCCAAAACTCATCATCGCCGGCGCCAGCGCATACAGCCGCGAATGGGACTATGCCCGCATCCGCAAAATCGCCGATGAAATCGGCGCAATCTTCATGGTGGACATGGCTCACCCCGCAGGCCTCATCGCCGCAGGTCTTCTCGAAAATCCCGTGAAGCATGCCCACATCGTCACCACAACCACCCACAAGACTCTCCGCGGTCCGCGCGGCGGACTCATTCTTATGGGCAAGGACTTCGACAATCCCTGGGGTAAGAAAACTCCCAAAGGGGAAATCAAGAAAATGTCGGCTCTTCTCGACTCAGCTGTATTCCCCGGAGTACAGGGAGGTCCGCTCGAGCATGTGATCGCCGCCAAGGCTGTTGCTTTCGGAGAGGCTCTCCAGCCCGAATGGAAAGAATATGCCGTTCAGGTGAAGAAAAACGCCAACGCTCTTGCCAACGCTCTCATCAACCGCGGATACAAGATCATTTCCGACGGAACTGACAATCACTGCATGCTTGTAGACCTCCGCACCAAATTCCCAGACATGAGCGGAAAGAAAGCGGAGCGTGTGCTCGTAGAGGCTGACATCACCGCCAACAAGAACATGGTACCCTACGACAGCCGCAGCCCCTTCCTCACCAGCGGTCTTCGCTTCGGCACGGCAGCCATCACCACCCGCGGTGCCGACGAACAGCTCATGGAGACTATCGCCGGCCTGATCGACCGTGTGCTCTCCAACGCCGACGATCCCGAGACAATCGCCGCCGTACGCGCCGAGGTTAACGAGATGATGAACTCCTACCCCATGTTCGCATGGTAAATCCCATATCCTTTCCATAATAATCCGACATTTTTATTGTGGAAAGGAGACTTAAAGGAACGTCCTCATCCGTGAGGACGTTCCTTTCTCAACTTTCGATCCCACCACCTCACACAATTATAACCAAACATGCTCTGGCCTTCGACATTATTCGTTACCGGTACCGACACCGATTCCGGCAAAAGCTATGCAACCGGTTGGCTCGCCAACAAAATAGCGGCCGACAATCTCAAAGTCATCACACAAAAGTTCATACAGACCGGGAACCGCGAATTCAGCGAGGATATCCAGGTACACCGCAAGATAATGGGAACCGGCCTGCTTCCTGCAGACCTTATCCACATCACTGCGCCGGTCATAATGTCTTATCCGGCTTCGCCGGACCTTGCCGCACGCATCGACGGAGTTAAAATAGATCTGAATCTGATAGACCAGGCCACCAGGACTCTTTCGGCCGAATACGACACCGTCATTATAGAGGGAGCGGGCGGTCTGATGGTCCCGGTCGAAGAAGAATATCTCACTATCGACTATATACGCGAGAGAAAACTTCCCGCCGTGCTGGTAACAAACGGCAAGCTCGGATCTATCAACCACACATTACTCTCGCTCCAGGCAATCTGCAATGCCGGAATAGATCTCTTCGCAGTAATTTACAATCCCTATTTCGATAAGGATAAAATAATAGCCGAGGATACGCGTAATTATATCAGGGGGTGGCTTGAAAACCATTTCCCTGGAACCCTCTTTATGGAAATGACCAAAATCTGACCTTTATTGAGACGACAGGAAGCTGATATGCAGGACAGCGCTATAAATTATAAGAATCTGAACATCCGGAAAGGTTACGGAGTTACTATCTCGAAGCAGCAGCTGGCAGATCTTCCCGCTGCCGCCTACGAAGGGAAAACCGTCGTGGTGGATTCCCGCGAGGATGCTGAAAAAGCTGCGGAAGTGCTCCGGAGCGCCAGCGTTATCGGATTCGACACTGAGACAAAACCAAGTTTCAAACGGGGCACGACATATAATGTCGCTCTGCTCCAGCTTGCCTCGCGCGACACCTGCTTTCTGATACGCCTCAACCACATCGGCCTTCCCAAGTCTATCCAGGAAATACTCGAGGATTCTTCCCTTCTTAAAGTAGGAGTCTCCATCCACGATGACTTCCGGAATCTAAACAAAATATATCCTGTCGCGCCTGACGGATTCATAGACCTTCAGAATTTCGTTAAAGAATTCGGAATAGTTGACAATTCCCTCTCCCGCATCTATGCAGTGCTTTTCGGAAAACGCATTTCCAAAGGACAACGGCTCACGAACTGGGAGGCTCATGAACTGTCCGTGCATCAGCGCGACTATGCCGCCCTGGATGCCATGGCATGCATCGAAATATATGAACGCCTCAGAACAGAAGGCTTCAATGCTGCTGCCTCTCAATATCTAACCGACCTTGTCGAACTCGCCCGACTCCAGGAGGAACATGCCGAGCAGTCGCGTATCCATGCCATGGAATTGCGCGAACAGCAGGCACAGAACCCGACTCCCGATTCCGCTCCCAAGCCTAAAAAAGCCACAAAAAAACGTCATTCACGCCATGCCCGGAAACAATAAAAAACTCCGCAAGTCCATCTGGCTTCCTGGTCTTTTATTCATTTATCTTCTCGCGATGACGCTGATATTCGGCACCGATCTGATCCGCGGAGGCGAATGGATGCGACTGATTTGTGTCTCCGTAATAGAGCTGGCCCTGATAGCCGCGCTCCATATCCTGCTGAAAAAACGCGAAGAGCGAGAACAGCGCTAAAACATATACATATAAATGCTTCATATCTGCAGATGCACACAACAGCGCATCCTGCTCGTCTATGTACAGACCTGCAGAAAGATTCCAAGTATAGATCAAGTATAGATATAGATAAAGTGTGACCTCTCGGCCACACCTTTCTATAATCAGTTTATACAGGTAAAATCTTAAGGTATATATAAGATTGTTTTAGGTTATGCAAAAGTACTGCCAATATCCTAATTGACCAAATATTAAAGCTGCAAAAGCAATAAATATGTTGTAAAACATACCATTTACACCTGGAATCAGGATTAAAATCAATTTTCTCAAGAATATGCACTGCTATATGGTGAGCATAGATGAGATCCGCTTTTCGTCGAGGGTCAGGAAGATGGGGTTGCCGCCGGGGGTAAGACTGGGGTCGGGAAGACTGAACAGGCTGCTGATGATATGCTCCATCTCGTCGGCCGAGAGGCGCACACCGCGCCGGATAGAGGCCGACCTCGCCATCATCAGAGCGACACGCTGCTGGATCGAAAAGTCACCGGCTCCATCCTTGCCGTAATTCACACTGTCCTCCTGAACGGAGTCGAGTATGCGAAGTATCACATCTTTCGGATCACTTTTACGGAGCATGGCAGGCACAGCGGTTATCCTCCAGTCCGATCCGCTCTCATACTCAAGCCCGAAACCCATGCGGTGAAGATCTCCGCTCACCTCGTCAAGAGCCGCCTGCTGCCCCTGGTCGAGGGTCACTCTCTCCGGAAACATCACGCTCTGCGAAACAACATCCATCTTCTCAACCTCGCGCATGTACCCGTCATAGAGAATGCGCAGATGCGCCCGGTGCTGGTCTATCACCAGCAGTCCGCCACGCGTGGAGGTCACTATATATTTGTTGGCAAACTGTATGCACATCTGCCCTACTTCTCCCGCACTCCCAACTTCTCCGAACATTCCATCCACCCTCTCCACAGCAGTATCCGCAGAAAGCGAACAAAACGGATTGGCATTTTCCCGAGTTTCACTTTCCGCATTGCCGAAATCGGCCGACACACCTTCATAAAGCGACTCCCAGTCTGGATTCACTCTTGTCTGCCGCGACGATGCCTTGAAAGGATTGTAGCCGTCGTGAAAGCCGGAATCAGGAACCCTTGGCTGCTCACCCGACAGCAACGGATTAAGCGGAATCGCATCCACGGTGAAATCTATGCTCGGGACCGCCGAGTATTTTCCGAGCGAGGTCTTGACAGCCGATACCAATATCGGCCATATCTGCTGCTCATACTCGAACTTTATTTCATTCTTTGTGGGATGGATGTTCACATCGATGCTCGAAGGATCGACCGTGAACTTCAGGAAATAGCATGGCTGCGTGTCCGTTGCGATAAGAGAATCGTAACAGCTCAGCACCGCCTTGTGAAAATAGGGGTGCCGCATGTTGCGTCCGTTCACGATAAGGAACTGCAGGGGATTTCTGCGTCTTGCGAATTCCGGTCGCGACACGAAGCCTTCTATCCTGACAAGAGAAGTATCGACCTCAACCGGGAGCAACTGCTCGCTCTTGAGATTGTTTTTCCATATATCCTCGATGCGGAGACGGAACAAGGCAGCCCTAAGGTCGATCAAACGCGTGCCGTTGTCAATGGACAGACGTATCTGATTGTTGACCAAGGCGAGTCGTTCGAACTCCCGCATTATGTTGGAGAGTTCCACATTGTCGCTTTTCAGGAATTTTCTGCGCGCCGGCACATTGAAAAAGAGCTTGCGCACACTGATGCATGTTCCCTTATCGCACACACAGGGCTCCTGCGTCTCGACCTTTGAGCCTACAATCACCAGACGCGTGCCAATCGGGGCATCGGCAGTGCGGGTACGTACCTCCACTTCCGAGATCGCGCATATCGACGGGAGGGCCTCTCCGCGGAATCCCATGGTCTGCAATGTAAAGAGGTCATCGGCGCGGCGTATCTTCGACGTGGCATGACGTTCGAAAGCCATGCGCGCATCTGTCTCCGACATGCCGCAGCCGTTGTCTATGACCTGGATCAGGGTCTTGCCGGCATCCTTCACATTTATACGGATATCGGTGGCTCCTGCGTCCACCGCATTCTCCACGAGTTCCTTTATAACCGATGCGGGACGCTGGATCACCTCGCCCGCCGCTATCTGGTTTGCCACTGAGTCCGGCAACAGTCTTATGACATCGCTCATTGTTTTCTTACGATTTTACCTTGCGGAGCCAGACCGCTGTTAACATTATTGCCCGGAGTGTTGCCGAACGGGGATTTCGGAACGGTTCTGATTATCGGAGCCTCGTTGAAATAACGCTCCAGTTCTTCGGGAACTTCTCCCAGCTCATCGTTCCACTTCACCCTGTCGCCATACCATGAACGCCGTGGACGGAGAGCCTCCAGCCATCGGAATCCATGGAGATACTGCGATGATTTCCTGACATCGAACAGAGGCGTTACCGTCCCGGAAACCTCAGGCCACATCTTCAGATGTTTCATCTCCTTACCATCCATGTCAACAGTGAGATATGAACTTTCGGCATGCACAAGCTTATTGAAACTTGAATCGTTTTCCTGGGGAAGGAATATAGTCTCCACATTCCCGTCCACTTCAAGACGCTTCATCTCCTCTCCTTCGAAATATGCCTTCAGCCTGCTTCCTGACATCTGGTTATAGAAATCCTCTTCGAGATGCTCCGCAACCATTCCCGACTCCGGAAGGAGCGCCCAGTCCGCCGCCGAATCGTTGAAATGCACATCAATACGATTACCGTACACCTGACGCTCGCCACTCCATACTACCGGTTTTCGGATCATGTTCAGTATCGAGTCAACCTCTCTGAATATCAGCGTATCGGCTATTCCCTGAAGGTCTTTATTGAAAAATCTCGCCCGCCCCCAGGCTCTTGCTTCATGGTATTCTTTGGGAACCATCAGATCGGAATCCCTGCCCAGCCTGTCGTATCCCGGCTGTATATTCAGACTGTCCACAACCCCGAAAGGAAAAGTATCCGTTGATTCGGCAACAGCTTTATCTGCGATGTCGTTCCGGCATCCCGGCATCCTGATATCGTCGGGCAGCAGTTTGAGAAGCACCGGCATGGCATCGGCAATGGCCTGCAGCGACCGATATCCTTCGAGTCGCCGGCGGGAGGCCGCAGACAAAGGAGCTACAAGCGAATCAGGCCATGACAATATCTCCGTCACGAAAGTAAGTATGGTATCGGCACGCAGAAAAAGCGTATCGGGACGTGAATACTCCATAAGCAACGGATATCCTGTGGACAAGGCTGAGCGTATGGAGTCGTTATATTCGCCGTACTCACCGACAAGTGTCATTTTTCTTGCCGTGTCGGTCAGTACCATTGGCGTACGCAGTCGCGACGGGTCACGGAACATATACGCGCGGCTCACTCTTGTGGCCTTGTCATATATAATCGAATCCCCTTCGAGAGTGATGACGTTCATCGATGAATCACGGTGGATTATAGTGGAGCGCGCAGTGAGTTGCGCGTGGTCCGTACGGGTGTCGTACCAGCCCTGCGAAGTCAGAATGGTATCGTTGGCGCCCTCGATACGGGTAGGAGTGCAGATCTCGGCTATATGCGTATCGGTATTGTAGTCAAGTTCCTCCGTTATCAGGCGATAACCGTCCCTATTGTTCACGAGCAACACATTGTCCCGGAATTTCGACTGCTTGGTCTGAGGCGAGTACTCTCCATATTCCGAAGTGAGGGTATTCACATCGTCTTCAAGTCTGCCACCGGTGGTGTACCATCCGATTTCCGAATTGAGATCATAGTCCAGACTGTCGGTCACGAGATTCACCGTACGGTTCCTGAGTTCCACATTCTGCCTGGAAGGTCCGTCGGTGAGGACGGCATGTCTGGCAATGCCGTCATAGAAGAGTTTGTCGGCGTAGACAAACAGCGTGTCGCCCTGCCTCATCTCGACGTGTCCGTAGGCATCAAGCGAGTTTTTTTCGGGATAATACCATGCAGAGTCGCAGAACATCCACATATTGCCGTGCCGGAATATAACAGAACCCTTCACTATCTGAAACTCTTCATACTCGTTCGCCGGGCGATACAAGGAATCGGCCTGTTCGAGGAATACCCGATCTCCCCGCGACCGCGATGAATCCGGAATCGAGGGCTTTATCGGCCTTGCGGGAGCCGGGCGACGGAATTCTTCCCTGGCGGCACGACGCTGCTTCGTCTGCGAATAGGCACTCTGCCATAGCAGAAGTGTCCCGGCGGTGACAAGCAGCGCCAGGACAACCGTGATGAACTTCGGCGTGGCCGATGAAAATCCCTTCATAGAATCAGAATCGACGTCAGTGAATCCAACCCTTGTAACGGAATTCGCATTTGTCCCATCCGTCGGATATCTTCACGTAAGTATCCTGTATTTTCTGTTCGACCCATCGGGTTATGACCTTCTCCTTTTCATGGTTCTCATACATCTGTTTGATGAGATTGAAATCGTCGGCAAGCGTCGCCTTGTGTCCCGGGATGCGAGTTGTGAGTTTTACGATAGCAACCACGTCGCGGTTCTTTTTCTGATCCTTCATTATGAAAGCCTCAGATATGTCGCCGGGCTGCATGAGCTCAACCTTTCTTGCCACCTCCGGAGGGAGATCCTGCATCTCGAAACGTGTGGATCCGTTCTGCATGTTCATCATCACTCCACGATTGTTTTTCGTGTCCTTGTCCTGCGATACGAATCTCGCCGCCTCATCGAAAGTAAATTTTCCCGCCACAATCTCCTTGCGAAGCGAATCGAGCTTTACGGTAGCATCTGTAAGCTCCTTGCCGCTGACCTTGGGCGTGAGCAGGATATGGCGCACATTGACCTGATCTCCACGCTTTTCGATAAGCTGGATGATATGGTAGCCATATTCAGTCTCCACTATCCGGCTCACCTTCTTCGGATCGTTCAGATTGAATGCGACATTCGAGAATTCCGGCACAAAATCCGCACGGTTATGGAATCCGAGTTCGCCACCCTGCATACTCGAGCCATCCTCACTGTACAGGATAGCCAGTGTGGAGAACTCCGCTTCCCCCTTGTTGACGCGGTCGGAATAATCGCGCAGACGCGCCTTGACATCATCGATCTCCTGCTGCGGGATAACAGGATTCACCGATATTATCTGAGCCTCAACCTGCATCGGGATGTACGGGATGCTGTCTTCCGGAAGAGCGTCGAAATACTTCCTTACCTCGTTGGGAGTCCCTTTCACATTTTTTGTGAGCTGGCTCTGCACCTGATCCGTAATGTAGGAAGTCCTCATCACATCCATCAGCTGTTCGCGAAGCTGCGGCAGAGGCTTGTTGAAATACTCCTCTACCTTTTCTTTCGAGCCGAGATTGGCGATGAAGAAGTTGAGTCTTTTGTCCACACCGGCAGCCACCTGCGCTTCGGGAGCCTCTATCGTATCAAGCTTCGCCTGGTGGAGATACAGTTTCTGCACAGCGATCTGCTCCGGAATCACGCAGTATGGATCGCCCTCGATGTGCGTTCCTTCAGAACGCGCCTGCATGTATTGTTCCTCTATCTCGGAACGGAATATAGGTTCGTCGCCCACGATCCAGGCAACTTCATCGACCACGTTTTTCTTGATCGGCGCAGCCAGAGCGCAGAACGCCGTAAGGGCCGCCAGAGATATTGTCAGTTTCTTAATTTTCACCTCTTGTCTGTTTTCTTTTCTTTATTTTCATTATCCCTCATCCTGCCGGACACCGGGTCGTAAAGACCTGCCCTGAGAGTCCCATTCTCCATCTCCTTACGCAGCAAAGCGTTGATAAGACTGTTCCTGTACTTCGACATCTCGGCATTAAGGAGTATCCCTGATATCTTCCCACGCGCATACTCATAAGGCATCCGGGAGCCAGAACCGAGATATTCCGATATATGCAGGATATATGCAGAGCCTCCATAGGTGGTCTCGAAGTCGCGGGTATCGCTTACAAACGCATCGGCATCGAAGAACTTGTACGGAATCTGGTCGGCCACTCTGTTCCATTCCTGCCAGGTGTCCATGAAATACTCATATTGCGAAGCCTGTTTCAAATCATGCTTCTCTATGTTGTCGACTGCCTCGTCACCCGGAGAAGCCATCCACTTCCGGAGACGCGGAAGATTCTCGTCGTTATCGGGGACCTTGAGGAACACTCCCTTTACCAGAGGCTGTTCCAGAATAAGTTCTTCCTTATGGGAATCGTAATATTTTCTTATGTCTCCCTCTCTGACTATATGCTCGCCGCTCTCCTCCATCTGACGCAGATAACTCGCGATGATGAGATTGTTGCGGTAATCGTTCACGAGACGCTCTATCCGGTCAATGTCAGGGACATTCTTTACCGCCACTCCGTACAGCATAAGGTCGCGGATCCAGTTGTCCACAATCGCATGAAACATTTCCGTGCTGTCCTCAGGTGAAATTCCGCTCGGAATATCTGCCAGCACTTCGCGCAAAGTCAGGGAGGAGTCGCCTACGGAGACAAGGATGTCATCATCCGTCTTCTCCGGGACTTCATTTCCGACGCACGACGCACATAAGGATACGCCGGCCAGCACCGCCGATGTCAATATTGCTACATGTCCGCGCATTTCTCAGCAAATTTAACAATTTTTCCGCAGATAAAAAAATATGTAGTTCAGGAAAAACAAATGAAAAACAAAGGGGTGCCCGATTTCAAAACGGACACCCCGGATATTATGCATTACCTGCGTGGAATCACTTCACTTTCCTAAGCACTTTGTCGTAGACTTTCACTGGATAACGGTTGCGCAATTCCTTCTCCCATTCCTCCTGGAACTGGTTCTGGTAATCGCTCGTGACGAGACCACGCACATCACCCACTTCCTCGGGTTCCGTAATAACCCGCGGGTCGATCATGAAGTAAACTTCAAGATTGGCATTCTTGGGCGTTACCACGGGACCTCCGAACACTATATTGTCGACCATCGGATTGCTTCCTTTTGCCACAAGCACCTTGTCGATTGCGACCTTGCGGGAGAATTCATTTCGGATTGTATTCACAAGCGTGTCGCGGCCAAGTTCCGCAGCGCGGGCTTTTATCAGGTTGGCCACGGAATCATTCTGTGCCTGCACAAGATAACCTTTGGCGTGGGGCTCATTCCACTTGTATTCGTCACGATGCTGCTCAAAATATCTCTGGAGGCCCTCGGTGTCCTTGGCGGCACGATCCCAGACCTTGCGGACACTCACCTCATAGAGAAGGCTTCCGTCGATGTACTCCTTGAGCAGATTCCTGTATTCAGGCACTTCCACAGCAAGGGCATCCTCTTCGGCCGATACGAGCCGGCCATTGTAGAACGCATCGAAATTGTCATCGAAGAGATCGAGAGCCTGGGCAGGATTCGTCTGGTTGATTTTGTCGATGGTACCGACAAATTCGGATACCGGCACCGATATCTTTCCGATTCGGAAAAGTTCATCGTTATAGAACTGCGCGGCGCGCGCATGTGCGAAAGATGTCGAGTCCATTCCGCTTCCCGACACAAGGGTACGGAGAGCCTGAAGCGATTTCTTGTTTATCTGCGCGTTGTGCTTTTTGGCAAGAGTCTCTGTCTGACGGTCGCGGATCATTTTGTAGCGGGGGTCCTGACGACTTGTCATCCGCGCCAGAAGCTGAGGCTTCATTTCGCTCTTGCCGGGCGCTGGACGATGTCCGATGCGCTTCACGATGTGCCATCCGAAATCGCTCTCGAAGGGGGTACTGATCGCTCCGTCGGAAATAGCGAACGCCGTGGAATCAAACGGTTCCACCATCTCTCCGGCTCCAAACCAGGGAAGCATGCCTCCCTGACGCGCCGATCCGCGGTCATCGCTGAGGCGGGTGGCCATTTCGGTGAAATTCATCGGGAATGACTTAAGCACCTCGTAGATACTGTCAATCTGCTGTTTGGCGGCAGCCTTCTCCGCATCGGTCTTTCCTTTGGTAATCTTCAGGATATGTGCGGCCTGCACCTTTCCACGCGCGGGACGACGCTTTCCACCCTTAAGTATATGATAGCCCACCGGACTCTCCACCACTTCGGAAACCTCTCCTTCGGAAAGAGAGAAAGCCGCCTCCTCGAAAGCGTAAGGATACTGATTGGCAAGGATATATCCCATCCTTCCCCCGCGGGCCGCGCTGTTGCGGTCCTGAGAGAGACGCTCGGCAAGATCCTCAAAGTTCCCTCCTGCCTTCAGCACACCATAGATCGAATCTATCCGGACACGGATTGCGGGATTTTCCGAAAGGTCCCGACTCTTGAACAGCATGATATGGCGGGCCTCCACTTCCTCCTTCGAACGCTCGAAAGCCTCGTCGACAAGTTTGTTGAGGTAAACGGAATCTGCCAGATACGGGGCTGCCAGATCATGACGGTATTGCTCGGTCTCCTTGATGAAGGAAGAGAGCGTGTCGATTCCCTCGGCCTTGGCATCGGCCACCTTCATCTTGTACAGCTTGAACATTTCCACATACTCGTCAAGATTCTGGGGATTGATCTGCTGCTGGCTGTTCTTGTGGTATAGATACTCGAATTCCGACTTCGGGACATCCACTCCATTCACTGTCATAATCACCGGATCCTTGGCGGCGAACATCAGTGCGGCTGCTCCCAGGCCGATTCCGGCCATAACTGTCTTTTTCATATATCCGTGGATATTGTAAAATTTATATTCTTTTTAATCTAACGTATAGGAATTTGAAAAATTTTATTACTTCCCTAACAAAATAGATCCATAGTCTGCATTAAACATAGCGTGGCAGGCGAGACATTTACCTGGAGGACAGACATCCGGAATCAGTTGCCGATGTCGGAAATGAATTTCACTCTCATCAGGCGAAGATCATCGTCATCGTATTCATCTCCAAGTTCGGCATAGATACTGTTCATGTCATCTTCCTCGATCCCCCTGATAACTTCCAGAATTTCCTCCTGTTGATCCTCATCGAGAATCTCGTCGATATAATAGTCTATGTCGATTTTTGTACCGGCCTCCACTATCGTATCCAGCTCGTCGATAAACTCTGAAAAGTCAAGGCCCAGACTTTCCGCTATTTCCTCAAGGTCGATATGCCGGTCAATAGCCTGTATTATCGCTATGCGCTTGTTGTTGCGTCCAGGCATTGTCTTGACGGTGATGTCGGTCGGACGCACTATGTCATATTCCTCCACATATTTCCTGATTACCTCAAGAAATTTCGCCCCATGTTTCGCCGCCTTGCCGGCACCGACACCAGGGATGGCGAGCAGTTCCTCGTTTGTTATCGGATATGTGGTAGCCATCGCCTCGAGCGAAGGATTGAGGAATACCACGTATGGAGGAAGATCAAGTTTTCTCGCCATGTCCCTCCTCAGGTCAAGAAGAATGGCATACAGCTGGCTGTCGGCCACACATGCAGACCCGCCGCGCGGTTGCGCCTCGAAATCCTTTTCGGCATAATCCACATCCTCCACAATCTCGAATTTACCGGGATTCAACAGAAACTGCATCCCCTTGGCAGTAACTTTAAGAATACCGTAATTCTCAAGATCTTTCGACATATACCCGGAAATCACACCCTGCCGCACCACCATGCCCACGATTTTTTCTTCGGCATTGCTGAGATAACCGAAAATCTCAACAAGGTCGTGGCCATTGTTTCTGATTTCATCAGTGGCCCTTCCTATAAGGATATTGACCACATATTCCTCACGATAGCACTCCCCTATCTGCAACACGCAGTCGATTGCCGCGGAAAGCTCTTCCGAAGCCTCGATCCGCACCGAAGGGTTGAGACAGTTGTCGCAGTTGCCGCAATTGTCAGTATCGAACGATTCCCCGAAATAGTGCATGAGGATTTTACGGCGGCATACGGAGGACTCGGCATAACTTGCGCATTCCATCAGCAGCTGGTGTCCTATTTCCTGCTCGGTAACCGGTTTGGTCTGAATCAGCTTCTCAAGTTTGGAAAGGTCCTTTCTTGAATAAAACATTATACAGTTCCCCTCTCCGCCGTCACGTCCGGCACGTCCGGTTTCCTGATAATAGCCTTCGAGACTTTTCGGGATGTCGTAATGGATCACATAGCGGACATCGGGTTTGTCGATACCCATTCCGAAGGCGATTGTCGCCACGATCACGTCCACTTTCTCATGGAGAAATGCATCCTGATTGGCCGACCGAGTCAGGGCATCCATTCCTGCATGATACGGAAGAGCCTTGATATTGTTGATGGAAAGAATCTCGGCAAGCTGTTCCACTCTCCGTCGGCTCAGACAATATATAATTCCAGACTGACCGGGATGGTTCTTCACATACCTGATAATGTCACGCTCCACATCTGCTGTCTTGTGGCGGACCTCATAGTAAAGATTCTTTCTGTTGAAACTTGATTTGAAAATATGCGCGTCAAGAATTCCAAGATTCTTCTGTATGTCATGCTGGACCTTTGGAGTGGCGGTGGCAGTAAGTGCGATAATAGGGAATTTACCTATCTCCGACATCATGGGGCGGATTTTCCTGTATTCCGGACGGAAATCATGGCCCCACTCCGAAATACAGTGAGCCTCGTCAATCGCAAAGAAAGAAATCTTCACTGAGCGGAGAAACTCGAGGTTCTCCCATTTTGCAAGAGACTCCGGCGCCACATAAAGGAGCTTTGTGCGGCCGGACTTCACATCCTCCCTTACCAAATTGATCTCCTTCTTGCCGAGCGACGAGTTCATGAAATGCGCCACATGGTCCTCCTCTGAAAAATTGCGGAGGGCATCCACCTGATTTTTCATCAGGGCTATGAGCGGAGATATGATTATTGCAGTTCCCTCCGACATCAGGGCAGGCAACTGGTAACAGAGAGATTTGCCACCTCCCGTGGGCATAAGCACGAATACGTTACGGCCATCGAGAAGATTACGGATAATCTCGAGCTGGTTTCCCTTGAAAGTATCGAAACCGAAATGATATTTCAGAGCTTCATGAATCAGCTTAGGATCTGTCATAGTTCATGAGGAATATAGATGAAGAGAGAGTCTGATCCGGAAGCGTTCCGCAAATCATCTCCACACAAAATTAAATCATTTTTTTGACAATTGCAATAGACATGTAAAAAATGTTCAAAAACAACAGCATAAAAAAAGCGGCACACCCGCGAGGCATGCCGCTCATATCATATACATACAGGACCTGTATATACAAGCCCCCGGACTATACGTCCTGTCATTTTATCTCCATCTTTCCGAAATGGGCTTTCTCAAGTTGCGAATTCACGAAGTCACCGGTTACGATGAACGATTTATCTCCGGAGGAGGGCACTTCAAACATCGGATCGACCATCACGGTCTCCACAATCGAACGGAGTCCGCGGGCTCCGAGCTTATACTCGATCGCCTTATCCACGACAGCGTCGAGAGCCGAATCCTCGAATACCAGTTCCACCCCATCGGTCTCGAACAATTTTTTATACTGACGGGTGATGGCATTTTTCGGTTCGGTCAGGATTCTGCGCAGCGCATCCCGGTCAAGAGGCTCGAGACTGGTAAGGACCGGCAGACGCCCTATGATCTCGGGAATCAGTCCGAAACTCTTGAGGTCGCCGGGCATCACAAAACGCATCAGATTCTCGCGCTGCTGCTTACGGCTTTTTTCATCATGGCCGTATCCCACCACATGTGTGTTGAGCCTGGCGGCAACCTTACGCTCTATACCGTCGAAAGCACCCCCGCAGATAAAGAGGATATTCTTTGTGTCCACCGGAATCATTTTCTGCTCCGGATGTTTCCGTCCGCCGTTCGGCGGAACGAGCACCACACTGCCTTCGAGGAGTTTGAGAAGCCCCTGCTGCACCCCTTCGCCACTGACATCGCGGGTGATTGAAGGATTGTCACCCTTACGCGCAATCTTGTCGATCTCGTCGATAAACACGATTCCGCGCTCCGCGCGTTCCACATCGTAGTCGCAGGCCTGCAGAAGCCTTGTCAGCAATGACTCGATATCCTCGCCCACATATCCGGCTTCGGTCAGCACAGTGGCGTCCACTATGGTGAATGGAACATCCAGAAGCCTCGCGATGGATTTTGCCAGCAGTGTCTTGCCAGTGCCGGTAGGCCCTACAAGCACCACATTCGACTTCTCGATGTCGATATCGTCATCACCTTTCTGATTGATGCGCTTGTAATGGTTGTAGACGGCCACGGAAAGATATTTCTTGGCCTCTTCCTGACCGATGACATACTGGTCAAGAAACTCCTTTATCTCCCTGGGTTTCGGAATCGACCCGCCGTCCTTCTTCTTTGTGTCCTTCTTCTCCTGGCTGAGCTGGGTGTCACGGACTGTGTCGATATACGATATGCAGTCGGTGCACAGGTTGAGACTGTCAAAAACGGAAATAACCTTCAGATCTTTCCCTTCCGGACGGCCACACATGGCGCAAACCCTGTTTGTCTTTCTCATTTCAGACTGTTATTTCTTCGTGGGATTGACAAGAACCTTATCGATCATACCATATTCCTGCGCCTCGGAAGCTATCATCCAGTAGTCGCGGTCGGAATCCGCCTCGACTTTCTCGAAGGTCTGTCCCGAATGGGTGGATATGATTTTGTAGAGTTCCTCCTTGAGTTTGAGGATTTCCCTTGCGGTAATCTCTATGTCGGAGGCTTGTCCCTGAATTCCGCCCATGGGCTGATGGATCATCACTCTGGAATGCGGAAGTGCAAAACGCTTGCCACGCTCTCCGGCCACAAGAAGCACCGCCGCCATCGATGCTGCCATTCCCGTGCAGATTGTGGAGACATCGCTGCTGATGTACTGCATCGTGTCGTAGATGCCGAGTCCGGCATACACCGAGCCTCCGGGAGAGTTGATGTAAAGAGAAATATCCTTTTCGGGATCCACCGAGTCGAGATAGAGGAGCTGTGCCTGGATGATATTGGCACTCTGGTCGGATACCTGTGTGCCCAGAAAGATAATCCGGTCCATCATAAGGCGCGAGAACACGTCCATCTGGGTCACATTGAGCTGACGCTCCTCCAGGATGTACGGATTCATATAGTCGGAAGTAGGAGTGAAGACTCCACAGGCGCTCTTCTCCAGCATCCTGCCGTAGGAGTCAAGGGTGTTGGAGCTCATGCCGAGATGATTCACGGCATAGTTCTTGAAATCGTTATGCATATCTAAGAGTTATATTGTCTCAGGCTGCGGAAGCCGTGCCCGAAAAACGGTTCAACTTATAAAAAACGGTTCAACTTCACGGATTCCTCCACTATGCAGAATGGAATCCGTGAAGTTGAATATCTGACACACAAATATTGTGCCAATTGTCGGTCAGCAGTCAATTCACTCCGCGGCGGGAGCGAAAAGCTGGTTGAATTCCTCGACAGAAACCTCCTTGACATCGGGAGTTACCGATGCGCGGATACCGTTGAAGAGCTTCATGTCGGAAGTCTGGCGCGCTATCTGCGGACGGGATTTCTCATCCTTGAGGATATCCTTGGCAAAACGCTCCACTGCATCCTCAGGCACATTTGTCATGCCATACTGTGCGAACTGGTTGCGGGCCAGAGAGAGCGCGGTGTTCATCAAGTCATCCTCCGACACCTCGATGGCAAGTTTTCTTGCCACATTATCCTTCACGAGATCCCATACCAGCTGTTTGCGGATCGAGGGATATTCCTCCTCAAGCTGCGCGGGGGTGAGTTTCTCGTTCTGCGACAGAAGAAAATCCTTCAGCACATCGTCGGGAAGACTGAGGTCACCGGTATTGTCGGTAAGTACTTTCTCCGCGTCGATTGTGAAACGGTAGTTCTGGTCACCTTCGAGGCCAGCCTCTATCATCTTGCGGACCTCCTCCCGGTAAGACTTCTCATCGGCCACCTTACCTTCTCCGAAAGCCTTGTTGTAATATTCCTCACCGAGTTCGGCAGGCTTGAGCACGATAATCTCCTTTATGTCCATGCGGAAGTCTCCCTTATGTGCCTCCACTTCATCCTTGTCGATATTGAGCATTGATGAGAGTTCAGCCGGATTTCCGTCGGCAGTGGCCCAGGGATTGAACACAACTGCATCGCCTACATGCTTGCCGGCGAAAAGTTTGCGCTGGTCATCGTTACGGAAATATTGCGGCGACACTATGCCGTTCTCCACTACGACGCCACCTTCCCTGTCGGTACCGTCCTCATTAAGCTCGGTCATCACACCCTTGACAAGAGCGGTCTCGTCCACCTCCTCGCCGGGGCCCTGAGTACCCATGCGACGGCGGAGAGCCTTGTCCTGAGTGTCGACCATCTCGTCGGTGACATTTATCCTGTAGTAAGGAATATGTACATCCTTGTCGAGCTTGACATCGAAGTCGGGAGCCACGCCTACATTGAATTTCAACTTGAAATCCTTCTCCTCGGGATTGAGCACGTTCTCCTTGTCGGGCACGGGGTTGCCGAGCACGTTGATCTCATTCTCCCGGATATAGTCATAGACAGCGTTGCCTACCAATTTGTTTACCTCGTCGTATTTCACAGCGTTGCCATACTTCTTGGCGATAAGACCTGCGGGAACATGTCCCGGACGGAAACCGGGTTCGGCATGCTTCTTGCCAATCTCCTTGAGCTGTTTCTTAACGTTGTCGGCATAATCCTTCTCTTCGACATCAACGGTTATCACACCGTGGTTTTCGTCGATCTTGACGTATTCTATTTTCATTTCCTGATTATATGTTTCTTATAATTTGCAATCGTTACCGGAGCCTTTCTCCATGCCGGAGCTTACCCCATGCCTGCGAACCTGCGCCACATGCGCATAATCTACAACAAATATCGTGCCGTAGATTCCACCGACATACTCGTTTGAATTGCAAAATTAACAAAATTTACGCTAATTCGTACTTAATCTGTCAAAAATTCAGATTTAACTTTTGAAAAATTGGCGGAAAACCTTTACCGTATCGACATGGTCGGACACTGCGGCGGTCTCTCTGGCCGAGTGCATCGCCCATATCGCGCATCCCATGTCAACCCCATTTATGTCAAGCTGGGCCGACGATATGTTGCCGAGCGTGCTGCCTCCGGCCACATCGGCGTGATTGACGAAATACTGGCGGTTCACTCCGGCTTTTTCGCACAGCGCGCCGAATACCGCCGCGCCGCGGGCATCGGTCATATATTTGCAGTTCGCGTTGATTTTCACCACCGGTCCTCCACCCATAACAGGATGGTTGGTAGGGTCATATTTCTCATTATAATTGGGATGCCATGCATGGGCGTCATCGGCCGAAATCATGAACGACCTCGACAATGCGCGATAGAATGCCTGCGGCTCCTCGCCGAACGCAATACACAACCGCTCCATGATATGGCGCAGTACCGGCGAATGCGCACCCTGCTTTGTTCCGCTTCCTGTCTCCTCATTGTCGAACACCGCGAGAACGCGTGTAGCCTCGCACGGAACGTCACACTCGGCAAGCATTGCCTCCAGACCGGCAAAGGCCATGGAGAGGTCGTCTATGCGCGCCGACTGGAAAAGTTTCTCACCCACCCCGGCAAATCCGGCTTTCTCGGCCGGATAGAGACAGAGTTCATAGTCAGTGATATCCTCCGGCGCAAGATTTTCCCCTGTCTGCTCCGACAGATGTGCCGCCACTATCGAGCGTATCACGCCGCCATGGTTCCTGTATGACTCTATTTCCGCGGCAGAGAAATATCCCACCACCGGCTTCATGTCCTTCTGCACGGAGAGAGGATTACCGTCGTTGACGGCACGGTTGAAATGAATGGCAAGATGCGGAATGACAGCGACAGGACGGCGAACGTCAAGGGTCACTTCGCGCGGAGCGAGGACATCGCCCGAGCGCATCATCACCCTGCCTGAAATCGAGAGCGGCCGGTCGAACCATGTGTAAAGGATACCGCCTCCGTACTTCTCGACATTGAGCGAGACCATGCCTCCGTCACCATATATCTCACAATTCGGTTTCAGCTTGAAACAGGGGCTGTCGCTGTGCGCGGAGATGATGCGGACACCATGATCCGCCAGACTTTCCGTTCCGGCAACAAACGCAAACAGGGCACTGCCGTTCTTGGTCACGAAGTATTTGCCTCCGCGCTCTATCTTCCAGATGTCGGCTTCGCTGAGCCGGCGGAATCCGCTTCCCGCAAGAATGTCGGCCATAAGGTCGACCGCGAGAAAATTACATGTCGAACGGTCCATCCAGTCAAACAGCCTTGACATTATTTCTTTTGTTTCTTTTGTTTCCATGGTAGGGTATGTTAATCACGGCCCGGGAAATCTTCCGCACCGCATGTTTGTCATGATGGTGAATATCTTATGTGGTTGAGGGCGCGCACCACATTGCAGAGGGTCTGCGACCAGTATCCCTCGAAGTTTTCCCTGCACTCCCGGAAAGCCGCCGGTGCGCTCTCGCCGTCGCTGTCGCGCACAACCGAGATATAATTGCAAAGAGGCTGAAAAATATCGGCAAGACACTCCGCCACAGAGGATCCTATCGGCGTGTCGCTGTATTTCATATCTTCCTCAAAGGTCTCGAGAAAGACATCGTCGGGCCCCATCAGCGTCTCCACATTCCTGCGCACACTTTCGTAGAAATCCTCGTCCACGTATGAGGCGAAGTACTCGAATTCCGACTGCTCCGGCAGATCCTCTACATCTATCGACGAGAAATCCAGATAAATGGCAGGCAGAAGCGAGAGCATCTCTTTGACAAACTCATCCTTCTCCATCTCCCGCGCATTTTCAAGCGTCAGGCAGTAGTTGGAGGCAAGGGCCGTAGTGGCAAGAAGGCGCGCCTTGATTGAATCTTCATTCATACAAATTTCTTCTTTTTATATAATCCAGCACTTCATCGGGGAGGAAGAAGCTCAGATTCATTCCTTTTTTCACTCCCTCTCTGATGAACGTCGAGGAAATCTCGGCAAGGGGAGCATTTTGCAGCAAAGTAACATTCGCGTGGAGAACTCCGGCCTCCTCCGCAGGAATATAGAAACCGGGCCGCTGATAGACTATTATCCTGAACTCCGCCACAATCCTGTCATGGTCCCGCCAGAGATTAAAGTCAAGCCAGTTGTCGGATCCTATTATCAGAGTGAACTCATCTTCCGGGTATCGCTCGCGCAACATGCCAAGGGTACGGTAAGTGAAAGATGGCGCGGGAAGCGAGAGTTCGAATGCAGATGCCTTGAGACGTGGATTGCGTGCAGTTACAGACTTCACCATCTCAAGACGGTCAAGGTCATCGGCAGGGTTCGAATCACTCTTGAGAGGATTGCGGCGGCTAACCATAAGCCACACCTGGTCCAGCCCGCAGGTCTGGACCACATAGTTCGCAATCATGGCATGCCCTGTGTGTATCGGGTTGAAACTGCCGCTAAATACTCCTATTTTCATTATTCAGGGTAATTGTAATGGACTCACGACAACCCGTTATAGTCTGTTATGCATCTGTCAATCATTTCTTCACGAAATTCATGATTATTTCCTCCACCTCGGAGGCCGCCCGCGACAGATTGTCGTTGACCACGCGCTCGTCGAATTCGGAAGCGAATGTCATTTCATAACCGGCTTTTCCGAGGCGGCGAGAGATAGCCTCCTCACTGTCTGTCTGTCGCCCACGCAGACGGCGTTCAAGTTCCTCGAGGCTCGGAGGCATGATGAAGATGGAGACGGCCTCGTCTCCGAATCTCTTCTTTACATTCAGTGCCCCTTTCACATCAATGTCCATGATAAGATTACGGCCTTCGCCGGTAACGCGCTCCACCTCCGAAAGGAGTGTGCCGTAGCATGTTCCTTTGTATACCTCTTCCCATTCCACGAATTCACCGGCCTCGACGCGACGTGAGAATTCGTCGGGAGTCAGAAAGTAATATTCGCGGCCGTCGCGTTCCTCTCCCCGCGGACTGCGGCTCGTGGCCGACACGGAGAAACCCAGGGCCAGCTCAGGATTATCGATGATCTTCGAGATTATCGATGACTTGCCGGTACCCGATGGCGCCGATACTATTATGATTTTTCCCTTATTTCTTTCCATCACTACAACACATTCAGCACCTGTTCCTTGATCTGCTCCAGCTCATCCTTCATCATCACCACTATTTTCTGCATTTCCGCATGGTTCGACTTGGAGCCCAAAGTGTTGATTTCGCGACCCATTTCCTGCGCGATGAAGCCAAGCTTTTTACCCTGGCCCTGCGGCGCGCGGTCACCTTGACGCTCTCCCATTGTGTCGAGGAAATAAGCGAGATGAGTCCGCAGACGGGTCTTTTCCTCGGTCACGTCAAGTTTCTCTATGTAGAAAATCATCTCCTGTTCGAGACGACCTTTGTCAATCTCGATGGAATCGAGACGCGAAAGCTGCTCCTCGATGCGTGCCCTTATTTTAGGCACCCGTTCTGTCTCATAAGGCTCTATTCCATCCAGAAGAGCGCCCAGATTCTTTATCTTTCCGACAAAGAAATCATAAAGTTTGCGGCCTTCCGTGGCGCGGAACTCCTCAAGAGCGTCGACTGCGGCGGCACATGCTTCGTGGAACGCTTCGATATCATCCTTTCCGACACCGGACACATCGCTCCTTAACGTGTCGGGCATACGCATAAGAACTCCGAACCAATCCTGCGGCGCGCCGATACCCAGTCTTATGCCGAGTTCCTCTATCTGCCGCTTATAGTTCGACACAACGGCTTCATTAATCTGTACCGGAGTCTCGTCTCCGACGTATTCGACGGAGGCTGACAGGTCGGTCTTGCCACGCTCCATGCGCGATCCGATATAATTGCGGGCTTCCACTTCAATCTCCTTGAAATAGGACGGGACCCTCATAGTCAAATCAAACTGCTTACTGTTCAGCGACTTGATCTCAATAGTTATCTTTTTGGAGGAGGAAGATGCAACACCGCGGCCGAAGCCGGTCATCGATAATATCATGTAGATTCAGTTTTCTTATTTTTCAAGGAGAGATAACAACTGCAAATATACGACTTTTTAGGCAAACCGACAAATAATAAGTGCGGGAAGAGGTCCGCCGGACATCCTCGCGCACTTATCATCTTGGTATTCTGAGCCAGGTTTTGCTTCACCTGACAGACAACTGTCACTTCACGCCAAGGTCTTCAAGGATTTTGTCGATGTGGTTTTCAGCCACTTTCACAAGTTCTTCGTACTGTTCCTTAGTCTCCATCCGCTCGCGGACTTCCACATAGAACTTGATCTTAGGCTCTGTTCCGGAGGGACGCACCGAAACCTTGTCTCCGCTTTCGGTGAAGAACTGGAGCACATTGCTGGTAGTGGGGAAATTCATCTTCTCCACCTCTCCGGTTTTCAGATTCCGGCAGTTCAGGTCCGAATAGTCCTTTATGCAGGTCACCGGGCTGCCGGCGAGAGTTTCGGGAGGATTCTCACGGAAGTTCTTCATCATGGCGACAATCTCCTCATGCCCGCTCTTTCCTGGACGAACCACGCTCACGCCACGCTCGCGTGAAAATCCATACTCTTTGTAGATTTCCACAAGGAGTTCATAAAGGTTCATCTCCTTGTCGGCTGTCCACGCGGCACACTCGGCTATGAGGGAGTTGGCAGAGATAGAGTCTTTGTCGCGCACGAACGTCTCGGCAAGGAACCCGTAACTCTCCTCGCCGCCGCCCAGATAGCGTCCGGTATCCTCCATGTTGCGCATCACGTCGGCAATCCACTTGAAACCTGTGTAGCAGTCCATACAGCGGATGTTGTTCTTGTCGGCAATACGCTTGATTGCTTCTGTCGTGACGATAGTCTTCACGACATATTCATTGCCGTTGAGAAGTTTGTTCTCCACGTTTTTGGTGATTATGTAGTAGAGGAGAATCATGCAGATCTGGTTGCCGTTGACAAGCTGGTAGTTGCCTTTCTTGTCGCGGACCACGAGGCCCACACGGTCAGCGTCGGGATCAGAAGCGAGCACGAGGCTTGCGCCGGTTTCTTTCGCCTTCTCCACAGCCATGGCCATGGCCTCGCTGTTCTCCGGATTGGGAGAAACCACCGTCGGGAAGTCGCCGCACTGCACGTCCTGCTCAGGAACATGGATGATGTTTTCGAACCCCCACATCTTCAGCGAATCGTACATGAGGCGCTTTCCGGTGCCGTGGATCGGGGTGTAGACAATCTTCATGTCGCTGTGACGGCGGTTGGACTCGGGCGAAAGACTCAGAGTATGGATGTCATGCAGGAACTGGTCGTCGATATCCTTGCCTATCTCCTGAATAAGAGATTTGTCGGCCTCGAACTTGATCTGGTCCACCGATGTGATGTCGTTCACGTACTCTATGGTCTTCACATCATGGGGTGAGATCATCTGGGCGCCATCGCTCCAGTATGCCTTGTAGCCATTGTACTCCCTGGGATTGTGGCTGGCAGTGACCATCACACCGCTCTGGCATCCGAGTTTGCGGATGGCATAGGATACCTCGGGCGTGGGACACGGTCCGTCAAAGAGATAGACCTTGATTCCGTTGGCAGAGAAGACCGCGGCGGTGAGTTCAGCGAATTTGCGCGAGTTGTTGCGCACGTCATAGCCTACGGCCACACTTATCTGCGGGAGATCCCTGAATGTGTCTTTCAGATAATTTGCCAGACCCTGAGTTGCGGAGCCGACAGTGTAGATGTTCATTCTGTTGGTACCGGCTCCCATGATTCCCCGGAGTCCGCCTGTTCCGAATTCGAGATCCTTGTAGAAAGCATCTATAAGCGGAGTCTTGTCCTCCGCCTCGATCAAAGCCTTGACCTCAGCGCGGGTTTCCTCGTCGTATTGCGGACCGAGCCACTTCTCCGCCCGCTCGGTGACGGACCTGACTAATTCTTCGTTTTGCATAATCTATATTGGGTTATATGAATATATTCTTATCTGGATTGAATACTGTCGGATGTGAAACATCTGCCGTGCAGCAGCCGGCGACAGGGAATTATCCTCTATTGTAACACAAAATTAAGAAAAAAAGTTAACTTTCAGAACTTATATTAAAAAATTTTAGCATCTGTTGTCTGCAGCATTTTTCCGACGCGCCGGAATACTCTTGAGGAGACCGAAGACAAGCTACGCAATTAAGCCGGAGGCCCTTGCGTTATATTCACAGGAAGAATCAAAAAATATAAGGTTTATGTCTAAAATTTCCTGGCGTCCCGGCACAATGGTCTATCCGCTGCCGGCCGCGCTTGTGACAGTGGGCGCCACTCCCGAAGAATGGAATCCCATCACTGTGGCATGGATCGGAACCATCTGCTCCGACCCGGCGATGCTCTATATCTCGGTACGCCCCGAACGCCATTCTCACGCCATTTTAATGGAACGGATGGAATTCACCGTCAACCTCACCACAGCCGACATGGCGCGCGCCACCGACTGGTGCGGAGTCCGTTCCGGAAAGGATTTCGACAAATGGAAAGAAACCGGACTTACTCCGATTCCGGGAGAGAAAGTGGCTTCGCCAACCATCGAACAGTCTCCTCTCAGCATTGAATGCCGTGTCAAGTCTGTCACATCGCTCGGCAGCCACGACATGTTTATCGCCGAAGTCCTCAACGTCAGGGCCGATTCCCGTTTCATCGAACCGGAGACCGACAGATTCGCACTCGAGAAATCCGGACTGATGGCTTACTGTCACGGTCACTACTTTTCACTCGGAGAGATGATCGGCAAGTTCGGCTTCTCCGTCCAGAAAACACCGAAAGCCAAAAAATAACATAATATGTGCCTGATGACGGTCAGGACTTATCACTTTTTATATAATTTGAAAAGGCTCATTCGTCGAATGTGCCTTTTTTTTATTAAATTTGCATTTGATAGAGTCTCATCCGACGGACTCGCATAATGACAATGAGAAAGAAAAGTAACGAAAATATCGATGAACTGGAGGATTTCCAGCCAAGAAACGCAAGAAAATTCAAACGCAACCGCCGCATCGTGCAATGGATGTGGGTATCGTTTCTTGGCCTTGGATTTTTTATTTTGTTCCTTATGCTCCTCATTTACAATGGAGTGATTGGTTACATGCCTCCAATCGAGGAACTTGAGGATCCTCACGACAAACTGGCCTCGCTCGTATATGCCTCCGACGGCACCACCGAACTCGGCCGGTACTATTTCGGCGCCGGAAACCGGGTCTATACCGATTACAACGGTATTTCGCCCCATGTGATCAGTGCTCTGGTCGCCACAGAAGACATCCGTTTCCGCGAACATTCGGGCATCGACTTCAAGGCGCTCGGGCGTACTGCTGTGAAAACCCTCATGCTCGGTGACAAATCGGCCGGAGGAGCCTCCACCATTACCCAGCAGCTCGCCAAGCAGCTTTATTCACAACCCTCGGCCAACCTGTTCAAGAGAGCCATGCAGAAGCCTATCGAATGGATGATAGCCGTCAAACTCGAACGTTTCTATACAAAGGACGAGATCATCAACATGTATCTCAACCGGTTCGACTTCCTCAACAACGCTGTCGGCATCAAGACTGCAGCCAACGTATATTTCGGCAAAGAACCGCATGACCTCAAGATCGAAGAGGCCGCCATGCTCGTCGGGATGCTCAAGAATCCGAGCTATTACAATCCTCTGCGCCATGAGGAACGGACCATCAACAGACGCAACACTGTGTTCGAGCAGATGCTGAAGGCCGGCTTCATCTCCAGAGTCGAATTCGACTCGCTTAAGAATCTTCCTCTCGGACTAGACTACCATAAGGTTGACCACAAGGAGGGAGGAGCCCCTTATCTCCGTGAGGAGATACGCCGTCTGATGACCGCAAAAAAACCTGTCGCGCCGAAACGATCCGACTACAATTCCATGGTCGCGTATCATGTGGCCATGGGCAACTATAATTCCGATTCCACGCAATGGGAGGAAAATCCGCTGTATGGATGGATTTTAAAGAACCCCAAACCGGACGGAAGCCACTACGACCTCTACACCGACGGACTGCGGATCTACACCTCCATCGACATGAGGATGCAGCAGTATGCCGAAGAAGCTGTCAACGAACACCTCGGCGGCGTGCTCCAGCCCGCATTCGAGCGGGAGAAACGCGGCTCCCGCACCGGCCCCTACACTACCAACTCCAACGAACTCAGTTACTCCGGAGTGCAGCGCCTCATCAAAAACGCCATAAAGCAGACGGAGCGCTATCGTCTTATGAAACAGGCAGGAGCTTCCGACGAGGAGATCGACCAAGCATTCCACACTCCCTACCAGATGGACATCTTTGCCTACGTGAGGGAGACAAAAAAAGAGAACGGCCGCAACGTCACTCGCATAGTGCCAGGCTCCAAATCAGTGACCATGACGCCGTATGACTCGCTGATGTACATGAAGACCATCCTCCGGACCGGCCTGATGAGCATGGATCCGGTGACAGGATACGTCAAGGCATACGTCGGCGGCCCCGATTTCACCCATTTCCAATACGACATGGTGTCGCGGGGAAAACGACAGATCGGCTCCACGGCCAAGCCTTTCCTCTACACGCTCGCCATGGAGCAGGATTTCACCCCCTGCTCAATGTTCAGCAACACCCAGCCGGTGTTCGGCAACTGGGCGCCGCGCAACTCCAGCCATGCACGCGTCGGAGAGATGGTCGATCTTCGCTGGGCGCTGACCAACTCCAACAACTGGATATCGGCACGTCTTGTCAACGAGCTGACTCCCGGCGCGCTGGCCAACAAAATGCGGATGTTCGGAATCACCGGTTATATCGACGCCCATCTCCCGCTCTGTCTCGGCACAGTAGATGTGCCGGTAGGCCAGATGGTGGCGGCTTACACCGCGTTCTCCAACCGCGGAATACGCGTGGACCCCATATTCGTCACCAGAATCGAGGACAACCAGGGGAACCTCATCTACTCGGCAGTGCCTCACCGCACGGAAGTCACCAGCGAGGATGCATATTATAAGATAGTATCCATTCTGCTCAATGTGGTGGACAGCGGAACGGGAGCGAGTCTACGTTCACGCTACGGCATCCGCGCGCAGATGGGAGGAAAAACCGGTACCACCAACTCCAACTCCGACTCATGGTTCATGGGCTTTACCCCGGACCTTGTCACAGGCGTATGGGTTGGAGGCGAGGAAAGATACATTCACTTCAACACCATGGCTTTCGGACAGGGAGCGCGGGCCGCGCTCCCAATCTACGGACTCTTCATGCAGAAAGTCTATGCAGACCCTAAACTCCCCTACTCCCAGGACGCAAAGATTGAATTCCCGGACAATGTGGAACTGTGCGGCAATGAGTTCTTCGACTATTCCGAAGCACCGGTCGAAGAAGAAGTGATCGACGCAGGCTATTTCGAATAAACTTGTCATCAGGTCTGCACTGATAGCAGCCACAACGACAAATGGCCTCCCGAAATCGGGAGGCCATTTGTCGTTGTGAGGTATTGGGGATTTACTTCTTTGTGCGGTTGCCGTAGCGGCTGCGGAATTTGTCGACGCGTCCTGCGGTGTCGACGAGTTTCTGCTTGCCGGTGAAGAAGGGATGCGACGAACTGGTGATCTCAAGTTTCACCAGCGGATACTCCTTGCCGTCGATCTCGATGGTCTCGCGCGATGCGACAGTGCTGCGCGTGATGAATGTCTCATCGTTCGACATATCCTTGAAACATACCTCGCGGTACTCTTTGGGATGAATTTCCTTTTTCATTTCTGTTAAAACTGCAGTTTAAAATTAATTATTAAAGTCTCAGCAGGTCGCGATCCCGCTGAATCGGCTTGCAAAATTACAAATTTTTCGGTAAACAGCCAAAAAACTTTTCAGGAATTAGCTAAAGGAAGAAAAGTACGATCATCTGCGCCGCCACCACGCGCATGAACATGGTCAGCGGATAGACCGTGGAGTATGCCACGGCCGGGGCGTCGTTGTTGGCGATCTTGTTGCCGTAGGCAAGCGCGGGAGGATCGGTGTAGCCTCCACTCATCATTCCGCAGATGTAGAAATAATTGATCTTGTATTTCCACCGGGCTATCACTCCCACTACTATGAGCGGAATGATGGTGATCAATACTCCGTATCCCACCCAGACGGCTCCCTGGACATTGAATACCGTTGCCACAAAATCCTTTCCTGCGGCTATTCCCACCGAAGCGAGGAACAGACATATCCCGATTTCACGGAGCAGCAGATTGGCCGACGAGTTTGTATAGGTCACCAGATGCACCTTGGCCCCGAACGCGCTTATAAGAATCGCGACAATCAGCGGACCTCCCGCGAGACCCAGTTTCATGGGTACCGACATGCCTGGAAACTGTAGCGGCAGACTCCCGAGCACGATTCCGAGAAATATTCCGAGAAACATCGTGAACAGATTGGGTTCGTTGAGCCGCTTCATGGAGTTTCCGAGTTTTGTGGCGAGATTATTGATGTCATCGATTTTTCCCACCACTGTGAGCCGGTCACCCATCTGAAGGCGTAATCCGGAAGAAGCCACCAGGTCAAGACCGGCACGGTTCACGCGTGTCACGTTGAGCTTATAACCGTCATGCAGATGCATCGAGCCGAGTTTGACTCCGTTGTACTCGGTGCGTGTCACCAGAATACGGCGCGACACCACCGGACCCTTCTCCATCTCCCATGCCTTGTCGACCTTGGGACCGAGGAAGCGCAGGAAAATCTCTTCGTCATGCAGAGAGCATACCACCAGACACAGATCGCCGGTCTCAATGGTGTCCTGCGAGGTGGGTATGATTACTGTCCCGTCAGGTTTCTCGATGCGGGACATCACGTAATCGCAAGAGATAAGAGCGTGCAGTTTCTGCATGGAAAGCCCCGACACCATGTCGTTGGTCACCTTGAAGGTGACCCGGGCAGCCTGTTCGGAACTTTTCTCGCCTCCGGTGATCTCTTCATTCTCTTTCTCCAGATTTATCTTAAAAAGCTTCTTGATGAGAATCATGGTGAGGATGATGCCGACCACACCGAGCGGATAGGCGGCGGCATACCCCATCGACATCTGCTGACTTACATCGTAACCTTCAGGATTTACCTGAAGGAAAGCCTGTTGGGCGGCTCCGAGTCCGGGAGTGTTGGTCACCGCACCGCTCATTATGCCGACAAGCTGTGAAATCGAAGTGGAGCCTTGGCTACCTCCCTGCGCGAAATAGATGATAAGCATTATGGCCACATTCAGCCCGATGCCGAGCATGGCCAGACCGTTTAACCGAACTCCCCCCTCTTTGAAGGAGGAGAAGAAACCGGGGCCAACCTGCATACCGATTGAGAAAATGAAGAGAATCAATCCGAACTCCCTGAGGAAATGAAGCACGTCGGGCGCGGCGGTATAGCCGAAATGCCCCAGCAGGATTCCCACAAACAGCACGAACGTGACTCCCAGCGAAACGCCAAAAAACTTCATTTTACCCAGATATATTCCGACGAAAATCACGAACGAATACAATAGTATCGTGCTCGCGAGCGAAACACTACCGGGTCTGAGCAAATCAATGAGCCAGTCCATTGAAAAAAGCAATTATTACCATTCTTATGTATCACCCAATTTGTTCCCCTTATAATTTTTTACACGGGAGGAAGCTGAATCTCCCTCCCGTGTACATCAGTCACACCAGCTTCCGGTAGCGGATGCGGTGCGGAGTGTCGAGGCCGCCGTCGCGGCGTTTCTTGAATTCCTCGTATTCAGAATAGCTTCCCTCGAAGAATGTGACCTTGCTGTCACCCTCAAAAGCGAGGATATGCGTGGCGATGCGGTCGAGGAACCACCGGTCGTGGCTTACCACCACGGCACAACCGGCGAAATTCTCGAGACCTTCCTCGAGAGCTCTCAGCGTATTGACATCAATGTCGTTTGTCGGCTCGTCAAGCAACAGCACATTGCCCTCCTCTTTCAGAGCCATGGCAAGGTGCAGTCGGTTTCTCTCTCCGCCGGACAGCACACCAATCTTTTTCTCCTGATCGGCACCGGTGAAATTGAACCGTGACAGATAGGCCCGGGCATTCATGTCCCGTCCTCCCATTCTGAACGATTCCACACCTTGCGATATAACCTCATACACTGTCTTTTCCGGCAGCAGATCCTTATGGCTCTGGTCGACGTATGCGATCTTCACTGTCTCTCCGACCTCGAACTCACCTTTGTCGGGAGTCTCAATTCCCATTATCAACCGGAAAAGCGTTGTTTTTCCGGCACCGTTGGGGCCGATCACACCTACAATGCCATTGGGAGGCAACATGAAATTAAGGTCCGTGAACAAGGCCCTGTCGTCATAACCCTTGGCCAGATCGCGTGCCTCGATCACCTTGTTGCCGAGCCTCGGACCGTTGGGTATATATATCTCAAGCTTCTCCTCGCGTTCCTTCTGGTCCTCGTTAAGAAGCCTGTCGTAACTGGAGAGACGGGCCTTCCCTTTGGCCTGACGTGCCTTTGGCGCCATACGTACCCACTCCAATTCGCGCTCCAGAGTCTTGCGGCGCTTGCTGGCCAGCTTTTCCTCCTGCGCCATCCGCTTGGTCTTCTGGTCGAGCCACAATGAATAATTTCCCTTCCATGGAATACCCTCTCCCCGGTCGAGTTCGAGAATCCATCCGGCCACATGGTCGAGGAAGTATCGGTCGTGGGTCACGGCGATCACCGTGCCGGGATATTGCTGAAGATGCTGCTCGAGCCAGTCGATACTCTCCGCGTCAAGGTGGTTGGTCGGCTCGTCAAGCAAAAGTATGTCGGGCTGCTGAAGCAACAGGCGGCATAGAGCCACCCGACGACGCTCTCCTCCCGACAGCACAGCGATCTTCCTGTCATCCGGCGGACAGCGCAGGGCATCCATCGCCCTGTCGAGTTTGTTGTCTATATTCCAGGCATCGGCAGCGTCGAGTTTGTCCTGAAGTTCGGCCTGACGCTCTATGAGTTTGTTCATCTTGTCGGCATCCTCGAGAACGTCGGGGTCGGCAAAAGCGTTGTTGACCTCGTCATATTCCTTGAGGAGCGCCATCACCGGAAGCACCCCCTCCTCTACCACCTCACGGACAGTCTTGTCAGGATCCAATTGCGGATCCTGCTCCAGATAGCCTACACTATATCCCGGGGAGAACACCACATTGCCCTGATAGCTTTTGTCAAGGCCGGCAATAATCTTCAGCAGCGTCGACTTTCCACTGCCGTTGAGACCGATGATACCGATCTTCGCTCCGTAGAAAAAGGAGAGGTATATGTTTCTTAATATCTGTCGCTGGGGAGGAATGATCTTGCTCACGCCCACCATCGAGAAAATCACTTTCTTATCGTCTGCCATGTCGTTTTATATTGTCGTTATGCAACTTATTTTTTAGCGTGGACGGTACGGTAGCCGCAACCGGTCTTACCACGCGAGATGTTGTTGAGTTTATTTCTTATCATCTGCTTGCGGATTGAAGAGATTCTGTCGGTATAGACCACTCCGATCAGGTGGTCGAACTCATGCTGTATCATCCGGGCAGCAAAACCGCGGAATTCCCTCTCATGCTCCTCGAAGTTCTCGTCAAGCCAGTTGAGACGGATATGCTCTGTGCGCCTCACATTCTCAGACAGTCCCGGTACCGAGAGACAGCCCTCCGAGCGGCTCACAGGCTCCTCGTCCTCTATCACATCGAGTTCCGGATTGATAATGACCATCTTGGTATCCTTGCATTCCGGGAACTCCCCGGCAAGAGGACTTCCGTCAACCACAATGAGGGCGATCGACTTCCCGATCTGCGGCGCGGCAAGCCCTATGCCTTCGGTGAAATACATTGTCTCGAACATATCCTTGATCAGCTTTTGCAGATCGGGATAGTCCTTGTCAATATCTTCGGCCTCCTGACGCAGAACCGGATGACCGTACAGATAAACAGGTAAAACCATTAGTGAAAAATTTTTACAAAATTAGCGAAAAATCCCCGTACTACAAAAAACAGCCAACCCGACAACACCGGAATGCTCCCTAATATATCTGCCGACAGTACATTCACTCCGTAATTATCACATGAATCGAATATTGCATTAATTTGTCGTGAGACCATGGAAAAAAGCTGCCGTCAATTCGATTCAAGCCAGGTTGTAAGGATAAGTACTGCCGACATCTCGTCGGCGAGACCTTTGCGTCGGCGGTCGGACTTTTTGAACCCGGCGGCAATCATCTCGCGGTGGGCAATGACCGATGTAAACCGCTCGTCGACCATCTCGACCGGTATTTCCGGGAGAGCCTTACGCAACTGACCGAGAAACGGCCTGATGTAACGCATCGAGTCTGATTCTTCTCCACGGACCGTGCGGGGTTCTCCGACTATAATTCTCTCCACAGGTTCACGTCCGCAATAATCTATCAGAAAAGGAAGCAATTGTGCCGTGGGAACCACTGGCAGACTGTTGGCGGCTATTTTAAGCACATCGGTCACAGCCACTCCGCATCGCTTCTTTCCATAGTCAACAGCAAGTACACGCATCTCTACAAACAAATGAAAACCATATACAATCAAAAGAGGCTCCGTGCATAAATACACGAAACCTCTTCACTTCAAGCTTTATTACAATTGCATTAAAAAAATGCTCTTAATGCTCTGATTCAAATACGCTTATTTCTTGTTGCCGAAATAGCGCTCGTAGAGACCCGCGAAGCCGCGTCCGTGACGAGCCTCATCCTTTGCCATCTCATGAACAGTGTCATGGATAGCGTCAAGACCTGCCTCCTTGGCGTTCTTGGCGATGCGCATCTTGTCGGCATTTGCTCCGGCCTCGGCGTGCATACGCTTGTCAAGGTTGGTCTTTGTGTCCCATACCATGTCGCCGAGAAGCTCAGCAAACTTGGCGGCGTGCTCAGCCTCTTCCCATGCATAACGCTTGAAAGCCTCCGCAATCTCGGGATAACCCTCGCGGTCTGCCTGACGGCTCATCGCCAGGTACATGCCGACCTCGGTACACTCTCCATTAAAGTGAGTGTTAAGGTCCTTGATCATCTCATCGCCTGTACCTTTCGCAACACCTATCTCATGCTCGGTAACGAACTTGAGGAGCTCATCGGGGTTCATCTCTTTGAATTTAGAACGGGGAGCGCCGCACTGCGGGCACTTCTCGGGAGCCTCTTCACCTTCTGCGATATAACCGCAGACAGTGCAAATCCATTGTTTTGCCATTTTTTATTTTCGTTTTTGGGTTATCAGTTTTTGTCATACAGGCCGGGATTACCCCTTTTGCCTAACGCAAAGTTAATACAAATTCCCTTATTAAACAAATTTCCATCCCTCCAAGGTTCACATTTTAATTATTTTAAACATTTACGGATGACTATAGTGTCTGCAATATCATTTATTTTTGTAATTTTGCATATCTTGACAACTACAAGACATAAATATGACAGAGACAGGAGACAGACGCCTCCGGACGGAGGATATTGCAGAGAGGGAGATCTACACGTTTCTGCGGCGTCACAGGCCGGGGAAAATGCTTGTAGGACTCAGCGGAGGGGCTGACAGCGTGGCGCTTCTTTTGGCACTCGCTCGGTGCGGAGCCGCTGTGCAAGCCGTGCACTGCAACTTTCATCTGCGCGGAGATGAGAGTATGCGCGATGAAAATTTCTGCCGGAAACTCTGTCGCACTAATGATATTCCACTGACGGTCATCGACTTCGATGTAGACAGCTGGCGGAGCAAGAATGGAGGGTCCGTTGAAATGGCGTGCCGCGATCTGCGCTATGAGCGCTTTGAAGCGCTCAGGAAAGAATTCTGCTGCAGTCATATAGCGGTTGCCCACAACGCCGATGACAATATCGAGACCGTGCTGTTGAATCTATTCCGCGGTTCCGGCACGCGGGGATTGCGCGGGATGCTGCACGAAACCGAAAGACATATACTCCGTCCCTTGCTGACAGTAAGCCGACGACAGATCGAGGAATACCTTTCTTATATAGGTCAGGAATACGTCACCGACTCCACCAATCTTTCCTCAGATTACCGGAGGAACTTCATCCGCCGCGACCTGCTCCCCCTCATAGAGACGCGATGGCCCGGAGTGCGTAAAGCCATCACTTCCACCATCGCCAACATGAGGGAGGAAGAGGCTGCGCTGCAGGCCTATTCCGACGGATTCTTCCGCAACGGCGATACCGATCTCCCCTATTCCGTCATTGCCGGATGCCCGAACCCGTCATGGATTGTGCGCCGGTTCACCGAACAATTCGGAGCCGACTCATCCATCGCCTCTGAAATCAACCGCAGCATCTCTTCATGCCCTTTCCAGCCTGGAAAGACATGGTACGTCGCCGGGGGAATTCTTGTCACCGACCGTGACGCACTGCGGTACGTTGCCGACAATCCCTCCATCAGCTATGCCCTGGATGACAACGTATTTGAATTGTCCGGATCAGTCTCCGAAGAAATACGCCGGAACCGGGGAAACGAAGTGCTGTGGCTCCCGTACGATGCAGGCCAGTGCGATGTGCGAATGCCACGGCAGGGAGACCGCATGGCTCCGCTTGGCATGAGGGGAACCAGACTGGTAAGCGATGTGCTGAAAGAATCGGGACTCGATTCACGCAAGCGCCGGGAAGTGCCGGTGGTGGTGCGCCGCACCGACGGAGAGATACTCTGGATTCCGGGAGTGAAACGGTCACGACACGACATAATCGACAGCTCCGCGCATGAGGTTCACCTCATAACAATCAGGCGGGAGTCATAACAATCAGCCTCATGTCAACTTTTCCCCATACCGGTTGTTGATACTTAAAGAAACAATGCCTTCCGAGCCGGTACAGGTTCAATTTCCGCAATTGAATTTCCGGAACAGCAGGCTGCAAACAATGAATTTATGAAAGCAAGAAAACTGGCCGCATCTCTTGCAGCCGTCGTAATCGCATTGGGAGGCTTCTCTCAGGCCGCCGCGCAAAACACTGCCCGTTATCAGGGAGGACCCGGCATAGCCGTGTCCGGTGCCTCCAACCGGGCCAACAATCTTCCCGCAAAAGCAAAATCATTTCTCAACAAACACTTCAGGGGAGTGCAGGTTGTGAAATGCGAGACATTCTTTTCGCGGGGTGAAAACGATGTTGAACTCTCCAACGGCATCGACATTGAATTCAACAAAGAGGGCCGTGTCATCGAGATCGATGCACCCGACAACACCTATCTTCCAACAGCCGTAGTCAGGGATCTCCTGCATGCCGGCGCCTACCGGCGTCTGGAAAAGGATGGCGTTGCCGGTCGTGTCGAGTCGATTGACTTCGATAAACGGGGACGTACGGTCGAGATTGAGGTCGATATCGAGGAACCGGATGTATATGTCTTCGACATCGGCGGCAATTTCATAGCCATCACCGACTGAAAGAATCTATTCCCGCAGCTTTGAGTATGAGTTGCGGGATTTCTGTATTGTCGAGAGCCTTGGTAAAAAGCATCGCATCGCGGCCCACCGCGAAGAGCGGCACCGGGTTGCCGGTATGCGATCCGGTGGTCCAGCCTATACCGTACTTGCTGTTGATCATATCAAACACATCGACGGAGAAGCGGTTAAAGCTGTTGTAAAGTCCTTTTTCATCAGCACTCTTCCTGCTGAGCATGGCAGCCTCGAAGCTGTCGCGCAGACGCGCCGTCTCCTCGTCGGTAAGAGCAACAGCCCCCCAGAGACCGGTATTCTCAGTCAGGAAAGTCTTCATACTGTCCCAACTGGGTTCCTCGCCTCCCGCTATGAGACTTTTACAATAGTCGGAAAACCGGTCCTTCGATATCCGTTGAAAATCAACCAGCGAAAGATCGGGGACCTTTGTCCCTCTGCGCCCAAGAGCCATTCCACCCGTGTCATGGTCGGCGGTCACCACAATCAGCGTCTCGTCGGGGTGAGCGAGATAAAACCGATAGGCCACATCTATCGCCTTCTGAAAATTCATCACCTCCCTGATGACCGTAGCGCCGTCATTGGCATGTGAGGCCCAGTCGATGTTGCCACCCTCCATCATCAGGAAGAAGCCGTTGTCTTTGCCCTCCTTGTAGAGTTGTGCGAGAGCTGTCCTGGTTATTTCCTCAGCTGTCAATGTCCCGGGAATCGAGTCGATGGTATATCCCACCTGCTCACCCTGAGGGTTAGACGCAAGCATCAGTACCTTATCCGTATCCCCGGAAAGGGCGGAATATGAACTTAAACTCCTGATCACCGCATAGCCCGCCTCCTTCATGCTCTCGACCCATCCCGTTTTGGAGCCATCTTTACCTTTCATCCCCTTGAACACCGGCGCGCCGAAGAACGAGAAACCTGATTTGGGGGCGTACGCGGAAATTTCTCCGCTGAGACCGCGGTTCACCGCATGTCCGTAAAATGATCCGGGGGTGGCGTCGTCACCGGCCACGGTCGAGGCTATCCCTATCGCATACCCCGCTTCAAGCAGCGGAGTGGTAATGGAGCAGACACTTGTGGAGTCCGGAGCCATTCCCACCATCCCGTTTCTTGTCTTGTGTCCGGTGGAGAGAGCCGTCCCGGCAGCCGCCGAGTCGGTTATTGAGCGGTCGAATGAATATGTACGTACCTGCGTCGCAACCGGGAACTGCATCATAAGAATCGGAGAACCGTTTCCGAGAACATCCCGGTTATATGTTTCCGTGGCATTTACATGCCCCATTCCCATTCCGTCTCCTATAAAATAAAATATATACTTAACACGGGCACCGGCACTGAGCGCACAGAGCGCAACCATCATCGCAGCAATAACAGTCTTGAACTTCTTCATGATATGTACTGTTTAACAAGAGTTGTCGGATGGGCCAGACGGACCATCATAATGAGAAAGTCGAACCGTAAGGGTCCGACTTTCTCATTCATTTGTTTACAAGGGGTGAAATGTGGGTTTCGAACCCACGACCTACGGAACCACAATCCGTCGCTCTAACCAACTGAGCTAAATTCACCATATCGCTTATCGGTTTCCCTCAAAAGCGATGCAAAGTTACGACTTTTTTTTCAATCCACCAAATTTTCCAACGCTTTTTGACTATTTTTTGAAAAAAACTTTTTTGATTCCCATTCATTTCTTCGAGATGAGTTCGGAGAGGATGTCGAAGAAGGCCGGATTTTCGCCGGAAGTAATATTACGGATCTTTCCTTCCGGACTGACTATCACTTTGGTAGGAAATCCCTCAACGGCATAATCACTGACAACGCGGCCGCCGCCCTCTTCGGGATTGTACACATTCACCCAGGGCAGATCATACTTTTTGAGTGCAGCCTCCCACTTGTCGCGAGGATCGCTGCATGCCACCCCGATTATCTCCAGTTCCGGCTTATATTTTGCATAAGCCTCCTTGAGTGCCGGAAATCCCTTGATGCACCACGGACACCAGCTCCCCCAGAAATCTATCACCACCCATTTCCCCCGGAAATCGGAAAGCGAGACATCTTTCCCTTCGCGGGTCTTGAATGTGAAATCCGGTGCATCCACGTTGCCGCTCTGCAGCTGTAACTTGCGGCGCTCAGCCTCCTGCATCGCGACCACATATTCCTTCTGACGGTCAAGGAAGGGTTTCAACGGACTGTTCGCAGCCTCCGGCGTCATCTCTCCGTAGGCCTTCAGAAAGTCATCTCCCTCAAGATGCATCACGGCAAACGGCACAGCCTCGCTGCGGGGATTGGCGGCGATATAATCGCTGAAAAGCCTGTTGTAGTCCTCCTGCAGCTTCGATATTTTTTCCTCGGTGGCTGTTCCGTTTCCGGTCATCATGCGATATTCCGCCATGATCCTGCCGGCATCCGAATCGAGACGGGCTATGTCGGCCATCATCGGCGAACCGCTTACAGAGTAGCTCAGCGGAGAGACCGAATCAATATCCACAGTAAAATTATCGCCAGGCCGGCTATAGAGCACCACATATTCCCTTTCCGATATCGGCAGCACATATTGGGCCGGTCCGTCAGGCAAAGTCTTGATTACAAAACGACCGTTCACCGGCTTCACGTTATCGCGCGCCGACTGAGGCCGGTCCTGCCTCGACTTTACCAGATCGGAGATATATCCATACTCGAAAGAATATCCCTCGTCCGGATTCGCGCCTATTCCCTTGGGGAGATTCACCGTAATATCGGCCGAGACACTCCCGGCTCCTGCAAGCAGCATCAGACCTGCCACCAGTTTTTTGTCAATGTTTATCATGATCTTCTATTTTTCATTACATTTGTTTTTCAATACATTTATAAGGCGGGACACAAACTCATGGTTCTTCATCCCCCAGTGCGGAGCCACCACATCAGCCGGAGGAGACGACGCGAGAAATCTCTCGATGGCGATTCCGCGCGGCACCTCCGCGACAATCCTCACGCAGAGTTCAAGATAACTCTCCGGAGTATAGCTGGGTACGCTCAATTCTTTATTCTCAATCATCCTGCAGAGCGGGGTATTCTTAAGCACCTGAAGATGATGCATTTTGATGGAATCCACCGGGAGAGCGCATACACGGCGTACCGTATCGAGCACCATCCCGTCGGTCTCCCCGGGCAGCCCCGCTATCAGATGGACTCCAACATGCAATCCTGCCGACACAAGACGGAGTATGGCATCCTCCGCAATCGCCGAATCATGCCCGCGGTTTATGGCAAGCAATGTGGTGTCGTGGAGGGTCTCTACTCCGAGTTCAACAAATACCGGACGCGTTCGGTTGATGTCGCGGAGCAATTCCACAGTCTCCGCCGGCAGTGTGTCGGGGCGCGTAGCCACGGCAAGCCCAACCACTCCCTCCACCGCCAACGCCTCGTCGTAAAGCCGCCTGAGCTCTCCGGCCGAAGCCCGGTATGTATTTGTATAAGACTGGAAATAGGCAATATACCTCATGTCGGGATACTTTCGGCAAAAAAACTTCTTGCCAGCCTCAAGTTGCGCCGCTACCCCCTCTGTCCCGAAGCAATAGGCAGGAGTGAAGGAACGGTTGTCGCAGTAGATGCATCCGCCGGTACCGATTGTGCCGTCACGGTTGGGACAGCCGAAACCGGCATTCACCGAAATCTTCTGTACCTTTACGCCAGGGAACACCCGGGCCATATATTCCGAATAGTCAGTATAAAAATCATTCATATCATCTTGTGAGACATCCACGCGATTTCATCATGTCTGCCACAGTAAGGATGGCCATCGCCTCCACAACGGGAACAGCCCTTACCGCCACGCATGGGTCATGCCGTCCCTTGGGCGGAATCACCACTTCATTGCCCTCCGTATCGAAAGTTTCCACAGGCCGCATCAGTGTGGGCGCAGGTTTGAAATGGACAGTCATCGTCACCGGCATGCCGTTTGATATTCCTCCCTGCACCCCTCCCGAATGATTGGATTCACACGTCAGATTCAATCCGTCACCGGTTTTCACAAACCTGTCCACAGACTCCGACCCGAGCGCCGAGGATGCCGCCACGCCGTCACCTGTCTCGAATGCCTTGACGGCGTTTATGCTCATCATTGCCGCGGCCAGACGCGCATTGAGTTTGTCATAGACCGGCTCCCCGACACCGACCGGCAGTCCGGTGACTACGCATCTTACCGCGCCGCCCACAGAGTCGCCACGCGCCGCGACGGCGTCAACATCCGGTCCGGGAAGCAATTCCGCACACACCGAGACTCCGAGTGTGTCAAGCCATTGGCGACATATCGCTCCGGCCACCACCCTCGATACTGTCTCGCGGGCACTGGAGCGGCCGCCACCTCTGAAATCATGTATACCGTATTTTTTCCAATATGTATAATCCGCATGGTTGGGTCGGAATCTCCCCTCGATGGCTGCATAATCTTCACTCCGCGCATCGCGGTTTCTCACTATGAATCCTATCGGAGTCCCAAGCGTACGCCCGTCGGGAGCTATCCCCGACAGGATCTCCACCTCATCAGATTCCTTGCGCTGCGAGACTCCGGGGGCATGACCGGGGCGCCGGCGCGCCACATCACGCCGCACCGCGTCAAGGTCTATAAGCACAAGGGGTGGCATCCCGTCGAGGACGCCACCCATTGCCGGACCGTGGCTTTCGCCAAAAGTCGTTAGCCGTATCAGTTCTCCTATGCTGTTCATGCCGGATCGGACCTATCTGTCCATCGTCACAAGAAGTTCCGCATTGTTGCGCGTCATCTCCATCCGCTTCTTTATGAACTCCATGGCTTCCACAGAATTCATGTCGGAGAGGTAGTTGCGCAGGACCCACATCCTGTTGAGCGTCTCCTGCGGGAGGAGTAGGTCATCGCGGCGCGTGGAACTTGAAATGATGTCGACAGCCGGGAATATCCGCTTGTTCGAAAGTTTACGGTCCAGCTGAAGTTCCATATTGCCAGTACCCTTGAACTCTTCGAATATGACCTCGTCCATCTTTGAGCTGGTCTCGGTCAGGGCCGTTGCAATGATGGTAAGCGAGCCCCCGTTCTCGATATTACGGGCAGCGCCGAAGAAACGCTTGGGACGCTGCAGGGCATTGGCGTCGACTCCACCCGACAGGATTTTGCCGGAAGCCGGCGACACAGTGTTATAGGCACGTGCAAGACGCGTGATCGAGTCAAGCATTATCACCACATCGTGACCACTCTCCACCAGTCGTTTTGCCTTCTCAAGCACAAGTCCCGCTATCTTGACATGACGTTCCGCCGGCTCGTCGAATGTCGACGCTATCACCTCGGCATTTACGCTGCGGCTCATGTCGGTCACCTCCTCGGGACGCTCGTCGATGAGCAGCATTATTATGTATGTGTCAGGATGGTTCTCTGAAATAGCGTTCGCTATATCTTTGAGAAGAATCGTCTTACCGGTCTTGGGAGGCGCCACGATAAGTGCCCGCTGCCCCTTGCCGATCGGCGAGAACATATCCACCACGCGCGTAGAGATATTATTATGCTTGCCGCCGGTAAGGTCGAATTTCTCATCCGGGAAGAGAGGCACGAGATGCTCGAAAGGCACTCTGTCTCGCACCACTTCAGGAGAGAGGCCATTCACCGAAAGCACCCTGCACAGGGGAAAATACTTCTCGCCGGGTCGCGGGGGCCTGATTCCTCCCTCCACCACATCGCCGGTCTTGAGTCCGTTGTCGCGTATCTGCTGCTGTGTCACATATACATCGTCAGGGCTGCCGAGATAATTATAGTCGCTTGAACGCAGGAACCCGTATCCCTCGGGAAGCACCTCAAGCACACCACAGGTGGTGAGGATACCCTCGAAGTCGAACATTGTCTCCTGCTGGCGACCGCTGGCCTCCTGCTGCTGGAACTGGCGCTGCTGCTGGCGTTGCTTCTTGGTGAGATGCTTCTGCTGTCTGGCAGCGGCCTGAACCTGAGCGACAGAGGGTTCGGCAATTATGATGGGCGCCTGTGCAGCCGCAACGGCGGCCTCATGAATCTGCTGCTGACTCCGCGGCGTGAAGGTTCTCCCCTTGGCCGAAGTAAAGAATGATCCGAGCGACGGTTTTGTACCGGGCTGCGGCAGCTGACGGTTTCTGAACTCCTTTTGCACAGGACGTTCTTCGCGCTCGACGGTGGCCTCTGACATCCCTCCAACATCTGCTATGTCCTGAGTGCCGTCTTCAGTCTCCGCAGGATTTTCAGGCACCGATGAACCTGCATTATCCGACACCTTTTCCCTAAAGGACTCTTCCTGACTTGCCACAAGCGCGGGAAGCAATGCAGATGCCTGTTCCTCCTTAGGCTCTTCATTCTTCGGCTTGCGTCCCGGCTTACGACCCGGTTTTGCCTTGACCGGAGCTTGCTGCGCCGGAGTCACTGCCGGTTCTGAGTCTGTCGTTTTAAGTTCTTCTGCTGTTTCCTCCGCAACCTTAGGCTTGCGCCCGCGCTTCTTGGGCCGCGCTTCGGCTGCCGCCTCAGGCGCCGTTGCCGCATCTTCTACAGATTCGCCATTCGCGGTCTTGTCGGTCTTTTTGACACGAGGCTTACGCTCGCGCGAAGGGCGCGGTTTGATTTTCGCAGCCTCTTCCTTGGCCACCTGTGCCGAGGCGTTGTCTATTACATAATAGGCCATCTCCTCCTTGTTGTCGGTATGGCTCTTCTTCATTCCCATCGATTCGGCGAGCGCGCGGAGCTGCGTGTCATCCATCGACATCAGTTCATCAAAACTTTGCATATTCTTGCTAAGATATCTCTTTTGTCCGGCATCTTCATCCCAACTGGCAAACGTTAAATCACTCTCACTTACACAGTTGACCTTGACCGGCAGTATATATTTTTACGGGAAAGGGCCTGAGTCCCGGGTTATGGACTCAGCATATCGGATATAAATTGTTGGAAACAGAATGCGCCTGATGCGTCATTCCAAATTTTACAACAAAAATAAAATGGTATCGGTTTTCGAAATCTTCGGGGACTTCAGCCATTGAATAAGCGATGCTTCACAGACACACCATCCGGAGAACATCCCGTCCCTTTTACTCTGCAAAGTTAATAAAAAATTCCGAACTGACAAATTTATATTGCACTTCTGCCAGTATTCCGCCGGTTTTTATCCATTAACTTTTTTTATTAAACCGCCTCTAAACTTTCCCCGCCGTCACGGCATCTTATTATCATTAATACCCGATTCCATTTTCTTAAAGTCTATATCAGCTTTTCAACTCCAGATGAGAAAAACAATAGCATTTATCCTCGCCGCGCCACTGTTTGCCGCAGCCGCCATCGCAGCCGATATCACAGGGCGTGTCGTCGACAGTTCCTCCGAACCGCTCCCCGGCGCATCAGTGAGGCTTCTCGAAAATGATTCCGTGACACGCGCACTTGCCGTGGCCGATGTCGACGGACGGTTCTCCATCCCGTCGATAAAGCCCGGAAACTACTCTCTGAGCCTGACTATGACAGGCATGGATACTGTGACCCGGACTCTCGCAGTGCCAGCGACCGACACCATTCTCAACGTAAAAGACATAACCCTCACCGAAACCTCCATCACTCTGAAAGAGGCCGTTGTCACGGCTGTGAAAGCCGCAGTCGTGGCCAGACAAGACACTCTCGAATTCAACGCCGGTTCCTACGCCACAAAACAGAATGCCACAGTAGAGGATCTTCTCAAGAAACTGCCTGGAGTCCAGGTTGGGAGTGACGGTTCGATAACATCCAACGGCAAGACCGTAACCAAGATTCTTGTCGACGGCAAGGAATTTTTCGGCGACGATCCCACCGCAGCATCGAAAAACCTTCCTTCGGAGCTGGTCGACAAAGTGCAGGTAGTTGACCGCAAAAGTGACCTGGCGCGCCTCACCGGAGTTGATGACGGAGAAGAGGAGACCGTGATAAACCTTACAGTCAAAAAACAGATGAAAAACGGATGGTTCGGAACCGTGAACGGAGGCTACGGCACCGACGGCCGATACGAAGGAAGCTTCAACGTCTCCACGTTCACCAACAACCAGCAGATTTCAATCATCGGAGGCGCCAACAACACCAACGATCTTGGATTCGGTGATTCCGGACGCGGGCGCTTCATGAATTTCGGCCCATCCGGAGGAATAACGTCATCGCAGAGAATTGGCCTCAATTTCAATGTGGGACGCACCGACTCGTTACGCTTCGGCGGAAATATCTTCTATTCCCATTCCGACCGCCGGGCCACAAGCCGCACCGACACGCAGTTTCTCTTTCCAGACTCGGTAAGCTACAGCAATTCAGGCAGCAGCTCTATCGACAGAGGCCACAACGTGAGCGGAAACTTCCGTCTCGAATGGAAAATCGACGCCAACAACACCCTCGACTTCCGGCCATCTTTCTCATTCAACTCCCGACGCTCGGAACTGAACGACACCGCGCTGCTCCGCTCCGGAGACGCCGCACTTACAAAAGTAAACACCAACCGCACACGGCGCTTCAACAACGGCACAAGCTGGAACGCCGACGGCAATCTTATTTTCAACCACAATTTCCCGTCTCGTCCCGGACGTTCATTCAGCATCCAGACCCGGTACTCATTCTCATCCACCATCCAGCGCACCACATCGTGGAACCAGATTCTATATTATCTTAAGGAGGATGATTCCGAAGATCTGTACCGCTATCTCTTCTCGAAGCAATGGAACAACTCTGTGGAGGGCCGGTTCACATGGACGGAGCCTCTCGGCGACCCTTCGCACGGGAATTTCCTACAGGGAGCCTACAGAATCCAATACAGATTCAACAACGCCGACAAAGACACCTATGACATCCCTGACCAGGACTTGTCCTCTCCCGGATTCACGCCTCAGGATTTCTTCTCCATTCCTACTGACGCCATTTTCAACACGCAGCTTTCCAACCGCTTCCGAAACACCTTCTCCACGCAGGAACTACGGCTCGGCTATAAGAAAATACACAGTAAATACAATCTTGAGGCCGGGCTTGTATTATCCCCGTCATCAAGCGAGAGCAACGACCTGATAGACCAGACAAGGAACGTGCCGGTACACTGGGTATGGAACGTCGCTCCTTTCGCACGGTTCCGGTACAAATTCTCCAAGACATCAAGCATCCGAGCCGTCTACCGCGCCAGCACCTCCTCTCCCTCCATATCCAGGCTGCAGCCCGTGGCCGATGTGTCGGATCCCCTCAACATTACCGTTGGTAACCCAGACCTCAAACCCGAGTTCACACAGAGCATCGGCCTGCATTTCAACAACTATAATTCCGAAAGCAAGCAGAGTCTGTTCGCGGCCTTGCGCGGACAGCACACCTCCGACGTAATCGTGGCCCGCACCGTAACAGACAAGACCACAGGCGGACGGACCACCACCTACACCAACACCTCAGGGAATTACAACGTCATGGCAATGGCGATGCTGAACCAGCCCTTACGCAACAGCAAATTCCGTTTCTCGGCAAGGATGATGACCAACTACACAAGCTCGGCAGGATTCATCAACGGCGACTTCAACCGCTCCGGCAACCTCAACGTCGCACCGAATCTCGGCATCACGTTCTCCTCCACGCTTTTCCAGATGTCGGTCAATCCCACATACACCTTCAGCATGGCCTCCAACACCCTTAAGCTGCAGCCAAACCGCTATACCCACACCTACGGCTTTACTGCCGATGCCACGCTGACGCTTCCATTCGGGCTTGATATATCGACCGACATCGCGTTCGACAAATCTTCCGGATTCTCCAGCGGTTTCAACATCGAGCAATGGCTCTGGAACGCCCAGATTTCCTATTCCTTCCTGCGCGACAGGAGCCTCACCGTCTATGCCCGCGCCTACGACATACTCGGACAGAACAAGAATATCTCCCGCAGCATATCGGCAGACATGATCTCCGACAACAGCTACAATGATCTTACCAGATATGTGATGTTCGGTGTCACCTGGACCTTCAACACCATGAAAAAACGGAATACCGCCGACATTCCAGAAGAATTCGACGGACCTCCGGCCCCACCTCCCGGCGAACTTAGAGAAAAAGGTGACGGTTTCAGAGGCGCCCCCGCAGGCCCACCTCCCGGCCAGCGGATTCCATAACAATACGGGGTATGCAAGCGTTATAAGGGAAATAATCCGGATTTATGAAAAAACTACCTTTTCTTCTGGCGGCAGTCTGCCTCACGGCCCTGCTCGCATCAGCCTGGGACATCCATGAGAAATGGTCCGGGCCCAAGATCATGACCATCAGCCTCGGCTGGCATCCCGACATCCTGCCTGGATACGAGTCGAGATTCGTTAACCAGGGAATCGCCTTCGACGGACCCTGCCGGAGCACGATCATCCGCCGAATGTCGAAGCGGCCGTCGCGCCGGGCCTACCTGTACATACATGGATTCAACGACTATTTCTTCCAGAGCGAAATGGGTGTGCGGCTGGCGGACAGCGGATACAACTTCTATGCCGTCGACCTGCGTCGCTACGGACGCAGCAAACTTCCCTGGCAATATCCCTTCGACATCCGCAACCAGAAGGAATATTTCAACGACATAGACTCCGCTCTCGCGCAGATCCGTCGCGACGGCAACACCGACATCACACTCTCCGGCCACTCCACAGGCGGCCTGACAGTACTCCTCTTCGCGGCTGAACGCGGAAAGGATATAGGAGTGGACCGGGTCGTCACCAACTCCCCCTTTCTCGACTGGAACTATTCCCCGTTCATGCGCAAGGTGGCCATCCCCACAGTCGCGGCGCTGAGCAGGATTCTCCCTGAATCAAAAGTGACGCAGTCGCACTGCGACGGATACGGCGAGAGTCTGCTCAAGGAATACCACGGAGAGTGGACCTACAACACCGACTGGAAGATGATATACTCTCCCCCGGTCACATTCCAATGGATACGCTCCATCGACCATGCCCACTCCCTCCTGCAGAAAAAGCGCCGTGACATCGCCGTGCCTATACTGGTGATGCACAGCAGCCGTAAGGTCACCGGATGCGACTGGACTCCCGAGTTCCAGACCGGAGACTGTGTGCTCGATCCTGACATGATAGCCCGTATCGGGGCCACCCTCGGTTCCGAACGCCAGGTTGCGACCATCGACAGCGGAATCCATGACCTCATCCTCAGCGAATTCCGGCCCCGCGAAGCCGCCTACGACACCATCTTCAGATTCCTCCGGGAATACCGCGCCAAATAATCCGCCGGCTGTGCTGCGCAGATTTGCACCAATCACAATTATTTGTTAAATTTGCGGAATGGAAAATAAACCTGCTGACAGACTATCATTTCAGGAACTGCGGCAGACCGCGGCCCTTGCCGCAGAGATGCGCGACAGACTCTGGCCCCGGCTCGACGAGCTGGAGCGGAATCAGTTGCGCGATTCCGTGCGCGGCGGCATCCGGGCAGCATACGACGCGCACGACTCCAAAGGAATCCCGACGGCCATCATCACACTGCAGACAGGCATAGCTTTCGCCGATATGGTCGACCCTGACCACAATATCCTCGTGGCCATCATCCTGAATGCCATGGTGCGCCTCGGCATCCTCGACATAGCCGACGTCCGGCGGGACTGGGGCGACGACATCGCGTCGCTCATCGAAGGCATGCGGGCCGTCAAGAAATACTCGGCCAGAAACTCAGCCACCAATCAGGAGAATTTCCGGGGCCTCGTGCTCGCTCTCGCCCACGACATACGCGTCATTATAATAATGATTGTGGAAAGCCTTGTGCTCATGCGCTCGATCAACCGGCATCCCGACGACAACTGGGTACGCAACGTCGCCTTCGAGGCCGACTGCCTATATGCGCGCCTCGCACACCGTCTCGGACTCTACAAGATCAAAGGGGAACTTGAAGACCTGGCCCTGAAATACACCAACCGCGAGATATATACCCAGATAGCGCACAAGCTCAACGAGACCAAACGATCGCGCGACGCCTACATCAAGGCGTTCATCGACCCGGTGAAGGCGCGCCTCGAAGAGGCCGGTCTGAATTTCGAGATCAAAGGACGGACCAAATCCATCTCTTCCATCTGGAACAAAATGAAGAAACAGAAGGTGGACCTCCCCGGCATCTACGACCTCTTCGCCATCCGCGTGATCATAGACACGCCGCGCGAGCGCGAGAAGATGGATTGCTGGACCGCCTACTCCATCCTTGCCGACATGTACACCGCCAACCCCTCGCGCATGAAGGACTGGATATCGCTCCCCAAGAGTAACGGCTACGAGTCGCTCCACGCCACCGTGATGGGACCCGGCAACAAATGGGTGGAGGTGCAGTTCCGGTCGCGGCGCATGGATCTTGTGGCGGAAAAGGGCCTGGCGGCCCACTGGCGCTACAAGGGAGTCAAGGCCGACAACACCGACCAGTGGATGAACAATATCCGCGACATCCTCGAAAGCGCCGACAGCGGCCCGATGCGGCTGATGAAGAACCTCAACGCCGACCCGCTTGGCAAGGAAGTATTCGCCTTCACTCCCAAGGGAGACCTTTTCAGGCTCACCGGAGGAGCCACGGTGCTCGACTTCGCCTTCCACATCCACACCAACATCGGCGCGCATTGTACCGGAGCGATTGTCAACGGGGCGCATAAACGCCTTAACTACAAGATTCAGAATGGAGACACAGTCGAGATCCTCACCTCCGCCAACCAGCAGCCACGTCAGGAATGGCTCTCGATAGTCAACTCCACCAAGGCCCGCAACAAAATCAAACAAAGTCTCAACGAAGAGAAACAGCGGCTCGCAGACATAGGCAAGGAGACGCTCATGCGCAGAGCGAAAAACCGCAAGCTCGAACTTGACGACGCGGTGATGATGCGCCTGATAAAAAAGCTGGGATACAAATTCCTGCTCGACTTCTTCTCCGACATGGGTGAAGACAAAATAGACCCCGGGCGTTTTCTGGACAATTACCGCGACTTCATCACCCGCGACGCGGGAGAGGAGGAGAAAGTATCGGCCGAAGAGTTCCATCTCCGCACCGGGCCGGAAGAGAAGCAGGGCGCCGACGTGCTCGTGATAGGCGAGAAATCGCTCAACGGACTCAGCTACAAATTTGCCAGATGCTGCAATCCGATCTACGGCGACGGCGTCTTCGGATTCATCTCGAGCGACGGCGTGGTGAAGATTCACAAGGAAGGATGTCCCAATGCAGACCATATCCGAGCACGGTATCCCTACCGCGTGATACGCGCGGACTGGAGCGGGAAGTCCGGACAGACCCTGCCGGCCACCCTGCGGGTGATCGGCAACGACGACATAGGCATTGTGGCCAACATCTCCTCCATAATCTCGAATGAAAACAATGTGTCGCTGCGGAATATATCCATCGACTCCCACGACGGCATTTTCCAGGGATACCTCGTGGTCGGCGTCACCGACAACCGACAGCTGACATCACTCATCAAGAAAATAAAGACAGTAAAAGGCGTGAAAGACGTTCAAAGAACCTGACAGTATATGAAAAAATGGATGACAGGAGCGCTCCTGCTCGTGCTTGCGGGATGCGGCTCCGGAAACAAGGGAGAACAGGCCAAGGCGGATTACAACCGGTCGCTCGGCGACTCCATAGAGATAGCGCGTCAGGAGATCGACTCCTGCAACAACCGGATAAAAGTGCTTCGCGACAAAGTGGGACAATGGCTCGTCAACTTCACCGAGGTGAACAATCCGCGCGAAGCCGGAGGTTATCTCATCTACACCAGAATGAAGGACAAATATCCCCTCACGTCGTCCGGCATCGTGGCGCGTATCAACGACAACGGCCAGTTTGAGCTGATTGCCGCTCTTAATCCGGGACAGTTCGACCAGATCAGCGTCTCTTCTGAAGGTAACGAGGCAAAAAGCACTGTAGTTCCCAACGACCAGGCACTCAACTACCGCAACGGGCAGATGACCACAGTGATGTTCTCCGGCAAGGAAGCGGACGAAATCGGACGGCTGATATCCACCAACGCAATGAACCGCGTTATGGTCGCTTTCTATGACAATGGCAAACTACGCGTCAAAAATCCAATCGACACGCAATATGCCAACATGATTATGGCCACATGGCAGCTATATTCCGACCAGCGCGAGGCAAACCGCCTCGAACACCGCGCACAGATGCTACATGAAAAAGTGAACCTTCTGCGCACACACCGCGACCGCAACGGTGGCCTCGACGGCGACACTGTACGCTGACATTTCATAAGCCACATTCCGGAACATTCGGCCCTGGAAAACGTTTCCCATATAGGAACTATTGAAAATAAAAAAATGGATATGAATGAAGATATGAATGATTTCAACAAGGACTATATGGATATGGCGGCACGCCTTTCGCTTGAGAACATCGACCGCGGGGGAGGCCCCTTCGGAGCAGTTATCGTACGCGACGGCGAGATAATAGCCACCGGTGTCAACTCCGTAACCGTCGACAATGACCCTACGGCACACGCCGAGGTCAACGCCATCAGGCATGCCTGCGGCCGACTCAACACATTCCGTCTCGAAGGATGCACCGTTTACTCCAGCTGCGAGCCATGCCCTATGTGCCTCTCCGCGCTATACTGGGCCGGTGTCCGCAAGATTTTCTACGGCAACACCAAGGAGGACGCCGAGGCCATCGACTTCTCCGACAAGTTCATCTATGAGGAACTCGCACACCCGGTAGGTTTGCGCCGGCTTCCGGCAGTCCACGTGGACAGCGCCGAAACCATACGCGCATTCGAGAAATGGGCCGCCAAGAGCGACAAGACTCCGTACTGATGACCCGTATAGACCACCCCTTAAATACAACTATCATGACTTTAGACAGCAAGGACATCGAGTTTCTCGATAAAAAAGGAATATCGGAAGAGCAGCTACGAGAACAACTCGAGATGATCCGCACAGGCTTCCCCTACCTGAGGCTCGAGGCCGCTGCGACGCCTGGGCACGGCATCTCCGAAATCAATGCGGAAATGGCTCTCGGAGCCCTCAGCTGCTGGGAAACATTCCTCCAGCAGGGAGGCAAGGTGATCAAGATGGTTCCTGCCAGCGGTGCGGCATCCAGAATGTTCAAGGACATATTCGCCTTCATCAACGGCAAAACGGAGAAACCCGACACCGACTTCATCCGGCTATTCTTTGACAAGATCGAAAAATTCGCGTTCTTCCCCAGCCTCAACTCGGCGTGTGTATCGCTCTACGGAAAGAGCGTGGCCACACTGATGGATGAGAAGAAGTACAAGGATGTTGCCCGCGCGCTCATCGAAAGCGACGGTCTCGACTACGGACGCCTCCCCAAGGCACTGCTGGAGTTCCACAAGGTGCAGGGACGCAGCCGCACGGCTCTTGAGGAGCACCTCGCCGAAGGAGCACAGTATGCGGCCGGACGCGACCGCAAGGTGCATGTCCATTTCACCCTCTCCGACTTCCACCTACCTCTCGCCAGAATCAAGGTTGAGGAGACGTCCGGACATCTCGGCCACTACTACAATGCGGACTATGACATAACCTACAGCGTACAGAAACCGTCGACCGACACCATCGCAGCCAATCTCGACGGCACCCCCTGCCGCGAGGATGGTCATCTCTTCTTCCGTCCGGGCGGCCACGGCGCATTGATCGAGAATCTCAACGACCTCGACGCCGATGTGATATTCATCAAGAATATCGACAACGTGGTGGGCGATGACCGCCGCGAATCGACCATCCACTACAAGAAGGTTCTCGGCGGCACTCTCGTAGCCGTGAAGCAGCGCATCGACCAATACTGCCGTCTGCTCAGGGCCGGGGTTCCCGACGAGAATAAACTCGACGAAATGCTCCACTTCCTGCGTTCAGTACTCTGCATCACCCACGACGGAGCCGATGACATGGACACCGCCGGAAAAGCAGCATATATTTTCTCGAAACTCAACCGCCCGCTGCGTGTCTGCGGAATGGTCCGCAACAGCGGAGAACCGGGCGGAGGCCCCTTCCTCGTCCATAATCAGGACGGCACGGTCAGCCCGCAGATTCTCGAATCCACCCAGATAAACCACGCCAACCCCGATGACGAGAAAATCTTCCGCGGGGCCACCCACTTCAATCCCGTGGATCTCGCCGTAGCCACCAGGGACTTCGAAGGTCACAAGTTCAATCTCCCCGATTTTGTCGACATGTCGACATGCTTTATCTCCGAAAAAAGCCGCGACGGCGTGGAGATAAAGGCTCTCGAACTCCCGGGACTCTGGAACGGCGCCATGAGCGACTGGAACACCATCTTCATCGAAGTGGCAGCCGAGACATTCAACCCCGTCAAGACCGTCAACGACCTCCTCCGCCCAGCCCATCAGCCCCTCTGACAGCGAGCTCTGCAATTTTCTCTTTATGATATGAGGATTTTTTCGTAATTTTGCATCTGCACATCATAATTTCCTCATTGAGAAAAAACAGACACATATACAGGACAGTGTTTACGGCAGTTGCCATCGTGACCGCGATGACAACTGCCTTCACGTATGCCCGACAGCCAGGCAATACGCTCGATTCCACCGCTAAAAAGAAGACCTACAGGCCCGGCAGCGCCTGGACACTTTCCTGGCCCCTCGGAAGCCATATAGAGAGCTCTGTCGACACTGTGCTGTACAATTACCAGCGCAATTTCGTGCCGGCTCTCGTCACCGATGCATGGGCCACTACCGGCCAGCTCTCCGGGCCGGGTCTCGACATGATTTATTTCGGCCGCCCGGGCGCCGGGACATTCTTTTTCAACGACGCCATAGAGAAATGGGTGCCCTCTTTCCCAAAGCAGAAATTCTATAACGTCTACATCCCGATGACACTCCTCTCCTACAATCTCACCTGGGACAAGCAGACAAAGACAGACTGGCTCCAGGCAGTCTTCGCAGGAAACGTGAACCGCAAAATCGGCATCGGAGCATGGGTGGACTTTCCATATACATTGGGAAGCTACGCAGAACAGGCTGCAAAGGAACTGGCATTCGGCATACAGGGATACTATACCGGCAGCCGCTACGAGATGCAGGCCTTCTACAACCACTACGACCATACCAACAAAGAGAACGGAGGCATAACCGACGACCGGTACATCACCGATCCCGGGGCAGTACAGGGAGGCGTGACAAGCGTTCAGGACAAGAGTATCCCCGTCAACCTCACCAACACCCACAACACTGTGAAAGGTTCCGAATTCTATATGTCGCACGCATATAAACTCGGTTTCTGGCGCGACATCACCCAGGAAACAGACACTGTGAAACGCGAGGAATTCGTGCCCGTCACCAAATTTGTCTACTCCTTCCGGCTCCTCGACAACGAACGCTTCTTCATCAACACCACTCCTCCGGCCGACGGGTTCTGGCCCTACACCTACTTCGACCTGTCACGCACGGAGGATACCGCCCGTTACTGGGGCGTCGACAATTCATTCGGCATCCAGATGATCGAAGGCTTTCAGAAATGGGCCAGATTCGGACTCTCCGCCTATGCCACATGGACGGTGGACCGCTGGTGGTACCGCTCTTTGGGATCATCGGAACTTCGCGAAAGCGGCATGACCCCTGAGGAGGTGGCCGAAGCGGGACTCACTCCCATGCCGGAAGGTGCGGAGTTCAACCCGCTCCGCACCCGCAACCGCCTCTGGATCGGAGGCCGGCTGGAGAAAACGCGGGGAAAGGCCATCAGATATTCGGCCGACGCCAGATTCGGCATACTCGGTGACGCAGCCGGCGAAATCGACATAAAAGGCTCAATAGAAAGCCGGTTCAGACTCGGCAACGACACGGTGCGGATTGAGGCCGACGGTTTTTTCAAGAATCTTGAGCCGAACTACATGTACCGCCACTATTACGGCAACCACTACATCTGGAACAATGACTTCGGCAAGATACGCAGTTTCCGCGCCGAAGGACGTCTGCACATCCCCTGGTCATGGACCACACTCTCAGCCGGCGTGGAGAACGTGCAGAATTATATCTACTTCAACCCGCAGTGTCTCCCGGTCCAGCATCCGGGACATATCCAGATATTCTCCGCGCGGCTCCGGCAGAATCTCCGGTTCGGGATATGGAACTGGGACAACACCCTGACATACCAGGCTACCTCCGACTCCGACATCCTGCCTCTTCCGGCTTTTACCATCTACAGCAACATGTACCTTTATTTCAAGGCATTCCGCGCACTGACAGTTCAGATTGGCGTGGACTGCAACTATTATACCAGGTACCGGGGCATGATGTATCAGCCCGCCACAATGGCATTCCACGTGCAGGGAGACAACCCGACATATATCGGTGGATATGCTTTCGGGAACGTGTATCTGACCTGCAAGCTCTACAAGGTGCGCTTCTTCGTTATGTGCAGCCACCTGAACGAGCGCTGGTTTTCCCGCGACAGTTTCTCTCTTCCCCACTACCCCCTAAACCCGCGCGAGTTCCGCTGCGGTCTATCGATCGACTTCGCCGACTGATAGCTACAGTAACCAAACATAAGCCAAGCCATAAAAAAACGAATCCGACTCTTTGCCGGATTCGTTTTTTATGGCTTATCCTCCATTGAGGGAAGACTGGTTACTTTTTATTTTTCCAGTTTGAGAACGGGAATCTGGAGTTTCTCGCAAAGGTTGGTAATCATGTCGCGGGTCATTGCATCGAGATCGAACTCCGGACGCCAGCCCCACTCCTCGCGGGCGCAGGTGTCATCGAGGGAGTCAGGCCATGAGTCGGCAATGGCCTGACGCAGCGGATCCAGCTCATACTCCATCTTGAAGCCGGGGATATACTCACGTATCTTGGCGGCGATAATCTCGGGATCGAAGCTCATGGACGCGATGTTGAAGGAGTTGCGGTGGACAAGCTTCGTCGGGTCGGTCTCCATGATTTCAACCGCGGCGCGAAGCGCGTCGGGCATGTACATCATGTCCATGAAAGTGCCGGGCTTCAGCGGGCATTTGAAAGTCTCGTTCTTCACAGCCGAATAGTAGATGTCCACGGCATAGTCTGTTGTGCCGCCGCCGGGAAGAGTAGTATAGGAGATAAGACCGGGGAAGCGTACCGAACGGGTGTCGACGCCGAAACGCTTTGCGTAGTAGTCGGAAAGGAGCTCTCCGCTCACCTTGGTCACACCGTAGATGGTCTCCGGACGCTGGATGGTGTCCTGCGGGGTCTTGACGTGGGGAGTGGAGGGGCCGAATGAGCCGATGGAGCTGGGGGTAAATACCGCGCAACCTTTCTCGCGTGCCACTTCAAGAGTGTTGTAGAGACCACCCACGCCGATAGCCCATGCAAGCTGCGGTTTTGCCTCGGCCACAGCCGAAAGCAGGGCCGCCAGGTTATAGATGGTGTCGATCTTGTATTTGTCGACTACGGCCGCTATCTGCTGGGGGTCAGTGATGTCGACAACCTCCGCTGGGCCGCTTTCCAGCAGAATCCCTTTGGGAGGTGCTGCGGGAATATAGCCGCATACCACAGTGCCCTGCGGATAGAGGGCACGAAGTTTCATGATGAGTTCGGAGCCGATCTGTCCGGTGCCTCCGATGACAAGGATATTCTTCATCTTATGTCGGTAATAAATTTAAGGCGGCGTTCTGATCCAGGCCTCTCCGCTATATGCGGATGGTGTGGGAACGGCCGTTCGTTGAATTCACTGCAAAAATAGAAATTTTTTCGCTAAAAATAATCAATGAATGCCAAATATTTTTTAAATTTGTGGTCATAAAACGGTGCGCCGCGGCAAAGCGGCGCCCTCAACATTCCAATATCATGTACAAGAATTTCAAGACACATCTTCAGAAAGAACTTCAGGAGATCAAGGATGCGGGGCTATACAAGAACGAACGCGTGATTGTCACTCCGCAGAGCAGCGACATCGAGGTGGCAGGCACAAAGGGCGAGGTGCTCAATTTCTGCGCCAACAACTATCTCGGCCTTGCCGACAACAGCCGTCTGATCGAGGCTGCGAAGAAGGCCATGGACCGTCGCGGCTACGGCATGTCGTCGGTGCGCTTCATCTGCGGCACCCAGGATCTCCACAAGGAGCTTGAGAAAGCCATCAGCGACTACTTCAAGACCGAAGACACCATCCTCTACGCCGCCTGCTTCGACGCCAACGGCGGTCTCTTCGAGCCTCTCTTCACCGAACAGGATGCCATCATCAGCGACGCCCTCAACCATGCCTCTATCATCGACGGCGTGCGCCTCTGCAAGGCAAAGCGTTTCCGCTACAACAACGCCGACATGGAGGATCTGGAGCGCTGCCTCAAGGAAGCGCAGGACTGCCGCTATCGCATCATCGCCACCGACGGTGTGTTCTCGATGGACGGTAACGTGGCTCCTATGGACAAAATATGCGAACTCGCCGAGAAATACGACGCGCTCGTGATGGTAGACGAAAGCCACTCCGCAGGCGTGGTCGGAGCCACCGGTCACGGCGTGGCCGAGAAATTCGACTGCTACGGCAAGATCGACATCTTCACCGGCACGCTCGGCAAATCGTTCGGCGGCGCCATGGGCGGTTTCACCACCGGACCCAAGGAGATCATCGACATGCTCCGCCAGCGTTCACGCCCCTACCTCTTCTCCAACTCTGTAGCCCCCTCGATCGTGGGAGCCAGCATCGAGATGTTCCGCATGCTCGGCGAGAGCGACGACCTCCACACCACGCTGATGGAGAACGTGGCTTATTTCCGCGACAGGATGCTTGCCGCCGGTTTTGACATCAAGCCCACGCAGAGCGCCATCTGCGCAGTGATGCTGTACGATGCAAAACTCTCGCAGGACTTCGCCGCAGAGATGCAGAAGGAAGGCATCTACGTCACCGGCTTCTATTATCCGGTAGTACCGAAAGGACAGGCCCGCATCCGCGTGCAGCTCTCCGCAGCCCACACCCGCGAGCAGCTCGACAAGGCCATCGCAGCCTTCATCAAGGTCGGCAAGAAGCTCGAGGTGATTAAATAATTTTCTCAGCGTATCAGGACTAAAAAAACCGGCGCCTCCTTCGGGAGCGCCGGTTTTTTTATTATAGGTGTTGGGGTTTCTTACTTGATGGCTATCTTGCGGCCTCCGGCGATGTAGATGCCGGCGGGGAGGTTGCGTGTGGTCTTGCCAACGCAGATACCCTCTACAGTATAGATACCATCTTCGAATACCTGATCAGCATCAATGGTAAGAATACCAACGAGCGACGGATTGAATTCGTATACGTGAGAAATCTCGGCACTTGCGTGTCCTGTCTGGTCGTTGGCGATATAGTCGGCATCACCAAGAGAACCCTTAGCAACCTTGAAGAGGTAATTGCCGGCCTCGGTAGGTGCAGGTTTGAATTCGAATGTGAATTCGGTCTGAGGCGCACTTGCACTTACATACGCTATTACACGGTAGTTCTGCTCAGTGCTCCATAGGACTGCTGCCAGATCACCTCCACCGTAGATGCCAAGAGCCTGGTCGAATGTGACGGTCACACTCGAGAGGTCACCTGTCGCCTGATCCAATGCGGGCTTGAAGGTAACAGGAACAATATCGAACTCAACTGCCTGAGCCGGATCCTTAAGACCCGTGAAGGTGTAGTTCAGCACGAGTTCATCGTTGGAGTGTCCCGTGGTGTTGTCGGCAAGCCATGCCTCGTCACCGAAGGATGCCTTCGGGATGGTGATGGTGTAATCGCCGTTTAAACTGGGCGTCTCGGTGAAGACAGCCTTCATCTGGTTGCCGAAGTTCACCTCGAGCATGGCCGTAGTGGAGAAGCTGCCATCCTTGGACGCGAATGTCACGGTTACGTTATCCTTAACCTTAACACTGCTGATATTGGTGGTGAAGGTCACAATCTGCGAAGCCTCCCACTGGATATCGTCGAAGTCAGTTGTCTGGTCAAGCTTGATAGGACTGGTCTTGGACACAGTCGCGTCGTAAACAGTCGGCTCTGCAGCTGCAGCGATGGTATAACTGAGGACGATCTCGCTGTCGTTGTTTTCATAGCTGGAATCGTTGTAAACCATGAAATCTCCAGCCGGAACCGTAATCTTATACTCACCGGGATCGGTTATTTTCTCGATCTTGGTGCCATTCTCATTCACGAAGTAGAGGAATGTATATTCCAGCGACTGGAAATCGGAAGTATACTGCCAATCGAGTCTTACCTTACAGTAGTCCGCGCCATCCTTCGTCAGAATAAGCTGATTATCACCTACCCAATCCACGCCAGTATAGGGATCCTTGGGGAACATCTTGATGATGGAGAGTTCGCTGACCTCGCCACCGGCAGGATCGAACGTGATCAGACCCTGACCAGGCACAACAGACGAACCCTCGATGACATATTTGAGAGAGATTTCTTCCTCGATATCCGCAAAACCAAATCCGTTAAAGTATTCGAGAGATTTCGAAGGAATAACGACAGTATACTCTCCTGGATCGGCAATCTTATCTATTCTTGTTCCTTTTTCATCCTTGAAATAAAGGTAGAAGTATTCTACCTTGGAATAGTCCGGTTTTATCGTTTGGTCAAAACCGATATTACAGAATTTGGCACCATTCTTGTAAAGCCACATTTCGCCTTTGGCACTGATATCTGTATACCCGTCCTTTGGATACAATTTTATCTCCGTAAGTTCTGTCTGATTCACTTCCAACGGATCAATAGAGAAGTAAGGATAATTATCGTCATTCAGTTCACCGCCGGCAATGATATATTTGATAGAGATTTCATCCTCGATATCCACAAAGCCCAATCCGCTATAGTATTCGAGAGATTTCGAAGGAATAACGACAGTATACTCTCCCGGATCGGTAATCTTATCTATTCTTGTTCCATTCTCATCCTTGAAATAAAGGAAGAAGTATTCTACCCGGGAATAGTCCGGTGCAAACTTGTAGTCAAAACCGATGTTACAGAATTTGGCTCCATCCTTATTGAGCCACATATCGCCTTTGGCGCTGATGTCTGTGTACTTATCCTTGGGATACAACTTTATCTCCGTAAGTTCTGTCTGATTCACTTCCAGCGGATCAATAGAGAAGTAAGGATAATTATCGTCATTCAGTTCACCGCCGGATGTCTGTCCCTCCACAGTGTACTCATAGATGTACCATTCCTCGTTGGACAAGTCTGAGAAGCCGTCGCTGACAGATTTGACGGGGATGATGAGGCGGTAAACGCCAGACTCGGTCTGGGCAGTCTCGAGAGATACAGTGAACTCGGGACCATCAACCTGCACCGGCTGGTTTACGCCGCATACGCGCACGCCATCCTTTGTCACATACCAGTTCTTCACGCCCCACGAAATGTAGTCCGCATGGGAAGCCGGCACTACGAGGTCAAGATTGAATGTATCAAGCTTGTCAAGCGTGCCTGAAGCAGGATCGATGGTGAAGAATGTGTTTGTGAACCCGGGGATCGCATCCACTGCCGGATCGAAACTTACGGTATATGTAAACTCGTATGCGTAAGAGTTCGTACCGATTTCCTGATTCTCGGCATTGTACATGACAACTGAACCGGCCGGCATTTCGATCCTGTACTCACCGTCAGCAGTCTGCGGAGTGCATGAAACGATGAAAGAGGATGTAAGTCCGTTTTCCTTTCCGTCCAGCCTCTTGTAGCTGAAATTGCCATATACGGCCTCGCCATCCTTGTAAATTTTCCAGAAATTGCTCTTGAAAGAGAGTCCGGCGACTTCGGTACCGGGAATCACATCCAGATTCAGAGCATTGAGGATGGGCAGAGTGGAGCCGGGAGCAGGAGCGAGCGAGAAAGGAATCTCCTCGCGGACGGGAGCATCGATCGTGTAGTCGTACTCATACTGAACAGTGTTGCTCCATGTTTTTGAACCTTCGGAGTCATACTTGCTCACCGAGCCTTCGGGCATCACAAGCGTGTACCGCCCCCCCTCGACTATATTCTGCGAGAAAGCCAGCTCATACTGTCTGGGACTCGTTCCCAAAACATACTTGTAGCTTGAAGCCGTGGCCACGCGCTGTCCATTTTTCTCAATATAAATGGAATAGGCGTTGAAGCCAAGTTCCGAGACCCCGCTTTCAGGCTGCATGGTCATTTTGAACGTCTGCAGTGATTCTACGAGACCACCGGGAGGATCCATTGTGAATGGAGCCAACTCTGTTGTCGATCCTGCAAACGCCGCTGCCGCGAAGAATGCGGATGACAATACTGTACAAATTTTCTTCATACCGGTTGTTGTTGTTGGTTGATAATTAATAAATAAAATAACAATTCCGGCGGCAGAAGGATAAGAAAGACCTTCTGTCGCCGGCTTTATTGATTATAATGCGATTTTTTCTGTCTTGCTGCCCTTGCGCATGATGTAGATTCCGCGTCCGGGATTCTCGACACGCTGTCCCTGCAGGTTGTAATATACCGGCTCCGCGTCCGTCTCGCCGTCGATTACATTTTCAATGCCCACATATCCATGCTTTTCAGCATACTCAGCTGCCGTATAGCGGTCTTCTGCCTGTTCCGAAAGAGGAATAGCTACCGTATTGAGCACTCGGTTGGCGTCGCCGTCGAACAGATAAGCCACCACGATGCAGTCACCTACCTTGACCGAGGGAGACACAACCACCTTCTGAGCGCCAGACTCAAGTTCCTCATAAGTATCGGGAATTTCGAGTGTTTTGCTGAATTTCACGGGCTTGCCCATGTCGAGCTGATTCGGAAGGCTTCCATCGAGACCGCGATATCCCCAGATTCCGCGAGCCACGTCATGATATCTGAAGCTGTATAGACTTCCGGGAAGGTCGCTCCAGACTCCCATCAGGCCGGTTCCGCTGTAGTAGTTTTCCTGACACCAGTAGCGGTTGTCGTCCAGACCCACATTGTTCTCGACAAGAATAAAGCCGATCTTATAATTGCCTTTGAGAGTGATTGCCGGCGTCACCTCGACGGTGCAGTTCACGGCCGTTGTGTCATTGCCCTGAATCTGGAGGTCGGCAGCCAGAGCGATGTCGGCAAAGGTCACCTTCTCATGCTCCAGGCGTATGCGTCCCGCCATGGTTTTGTCGTTCGATGGATCATAACTTGCGTCCACATTGGAATAACCTATTGGCGAGGGGTCGCGGTCGAGACGCACCATCGGCGCCACCTCGAGGGCGAGCATGCCTGCGTATTCACCCACCGGCGGATACATGTAGTCGGGTTTGCTTCCGGGGATATGGACGTTCACGGGAACCACCATGTCCTTCATCGTCTCGTCGGCAAGAAGATTCTCCATAGTGAAGATTCCGAGGGGGCAGTTGCCACACCAGAGTCCGGTAGACTCCTCCATGAGCACGCGGTGGTTCGGCATGAATGCCATTCCTTTGGTGACACCCTCGGCAATGATCGGCTCGGAATCAGCCACCTTGAGGGAAGCTGTATACTCCGTTTTCCCGTCGGCCTTTACCGAAGACTTGAATTTGACAGTCTTCGACATTCCGAAATCAAGAGGCTCGCCGTCCACGGTCTCCTCCTTGCCGTTGCCATCGGTGAAGGTAAGTTTCCAGGAACTGATGCCGCCGTCGTTGGTACAATTCACCGTAGCCTCGACCTCGAACTCACCATCCACCGCCCATTCGGGAGCGGAAAGAGAGACAGAGGCCTTGTCCAGACGCTGCACCAGAATATTGTCAAGAAGGAGAATGTCCCGGTCAGTATTGAGGTTGGCAAAATAAATATATATTGTCTTGCCCGCATAGCTGTCGAGATTTATCGAATAATTCTGAAAATCATTCTCGTTGTCGCTGAGATATTTGCCGAAAGGGATATCGACATAATGCTCCACCGGCTCCGTGGGAAGATTCTCCTTGTCGAAAGGAGTCTCCGAAATGTATACCCAGAGGTCGCTGAGGCGGTTCACCGTCTTGTAATCCGCCCGGAGCAGACATGACTGTGCGTCGAAGGTGAGATTGTAGCCTTCCGTCGGAATCTCGATTGCCCGGGTCACAAGCCAGTTGTTGGCCGTTCCTGCGGGCGTATAAGCTGAATGCGAACCGATAAAGCGGTCTGTCGCGGCATTGGAGTCGCGGAGATGCCACCAGGGCTGGGTCACGCCGTTGCCATCCATGAACAACGTCTGGAAGTTCTTGATGGATACATTGCTGTTCAGACCTACGCGTACTGGAAAATTCACAGTATAGTCACCGTCGAAATTCTCCGAGAAAGCCACCGAATGCGCCATTGCGCCCGTGGCCGTCAGCAGTGCCGCAGAAGCGGCTATAACATATCTTTTCACTATATTATTCAATCCTGTATTTATTTTGTGATTATTTTTGCTGAAACCGCTCCGACAGCAGTCCGGAGCGTGGCGACAGTCACGCCGGGGAGAACGTCGGCATGGACATCGACAGATCCTGCTCCGCGCCCTTTCTGCGAGAAGAGAAGCCCTCCGGCCATATCATGCAGCTCGAAAAGGAAATCGGTCTCTTCGGCGCCGAGTCCGAGGCGGAAACATCCATCCGGCATCCTTCTGACACTGACGGGGGCTGTCGCCGGCATGTCGCCACCGATTTCATCAACTCCGGTGGACCAGCTGCCGTCGAAGCTGACAGCCGCGCTGTTGAGCACTCGGCCTGTTTCCGTGTCGAGCACGTATGCCACCAGCCGCCCGTCCTGCATGCGGTCAAGCATATCAGGACATGTCACCTTTACCGACGAAACGGCATATTCATCTGCCTTGAACGAATCGGGAAGAGAATTTTCAATTCCTGTGAAAGCCTTGGAACCCTCTACCGTAACGTCATGAAAATCCACCAGACGCGAAGGAATTTTCGAGGGCAGGAAATAATACTCGTCGTACTTAGGCGTAGTCAGGCTGTTGAGCTGATAAAAAATCTGTTTTACTTCATCGGAGAACGAGATGCACGTCACCACATACCCGATGCGATAGCGATCGGAGGCATTGTCGGTATCATCGGCGAAACGCACCTTGAACCCGACCTCCGCGTTATAGTCCGTGACGTCGCAGGAAGTGGGCACAATCTCCGCTTTCACCGGAGTCCACAGCTGCCTGTCGAAATTATTGTCAAGTTCACCGGCCGACTGCCGGTTGCGGTCGATCATCATATACGGCACGGCATAGAACTTAAGGCCGGGCCAGTATTCCTGACACTCGAGACGGTCAGGATTGGCGTGTGTCTCGACAATGACCAGATTGTCGCCGAACCGACGCTTCATCTCGTTGGCAGTAAGTATGCCCTTGGGACAGTTGTTGCACCACATGCCGGTAGCCTTGTCAAGCAGTACGGTTCTTTCGTAGGCGCTGCCGAACAGGTCACCGGTGCAGAGCCGCACGTCCTTGCCCGTTTCGGAATCAACGGCATATACCGTGTACTGCATGCGTACATTCTGTTCGAGAGGTACAATCACATCGACAAAAGTGCTTTCGCCATGAAGGAGCTTCCGCCTGTAAGATGTCTCGCCTACATTGTCGCTTCCATTCCTGCAGACAAACGAATCGATATTGATGTCCTTGCCGAAATTGGTGACTTTCACCCTTACGACCGCCTCTGAGACACCGCCATAATAGACCGGCGTCTCGTTTTCAGCCACAAGCAATGTGTCGTCCGGCACACCGGCCATGATGTCATCGATGGCAATCATATAGCCGTCGCCACTGTCGGTGACGAACGAGACTGAAATTTTCTTCCCCGCAAATTCATCGAGCGACACACTGTGGAAAGTCCATTCGTAATTCTCGCCGGGGACTTCGGCTATGGTCCTGAAGCCACCGGAACCCTCCTCCGTCACCTGCACGAGATACCTCTCGGCGATAGCGGGAAGGATCGACTTTCCGGCCCAACGGAGCACAGCACCCTTTTCCTCGACTTTGAAGAAGGCCGTGCTGAGGCGGTTCTTCTGCAATCCCGCCTCAAGGCTCCGCGTAGGACTCACCGCGGCGAAGCCTCTGATGCCGACAGACGACACCATCCATCCGTCCTCCGGCAAAGCTACGCCATATACCTCGGTATCATAAGCGATTCCGTCCTCGTCAGAAACATTTATTGTATTCGGCAGCTTGCCAGAGGTAAAGTTCTCGCTAAAATAGATGGCGGCCGATGTGCCTAAGCACACCGGCATCGCCATAAGAAAAGTTACTATTCCTCTTGATTTCATGAGAGGGGAATATAAAAGTTATCAGTATTTATTTCACAGCGACCTTGCGGGTGACGCCATCGGCCTTCACCACGTATATGCCGGGAGCCACCGTGTTGGCTGCGGAATTGCCCACAAGGCGACCGTTGAGGTCATATACGGCCACTTCGGAAGCACCGAACACGCGGATCATGCCGGGTTCTGCAGAGATACCCACCTTAGAGATCTCACCTTCCACCTTCTCCACTGCAGAGATCTCAACGAGAGGCTCGTCGAGTATGAGGAAGAAAGGACAGTACTGCATCTCACCGGTAGCAGGATTTTGCTCCTGGGTCATACCGCCAAGCACTTTGCCGTTTTCAGAATGCTTCATCACGGCCGTGATGGCATATGATGGTGCAAAGCCCCACTTTTCAGTCATGGACTCAGTCTCGCCATCGACAAGCACATTGTCGCCTGGGAGGAAAACATAGCCAGTCCCGACACCAGTGCTGAACGAACTATATCTGCCGTCAGTACTCTCCTCATTGTAATCCGTGAACTTTTCATCCTTGAGGCTGTAGATAGTGGCTCCGTTAATAAGACGACCGGTTCCATCCTCCTTGACATCGCGCACCTGGGTACGCTGTCCGAAGAAATTACCGTACCAGTCGCAGTCAAAGAATCCACCAGCAAACATATCTTCTGTACCTCCGTTGCCCTCATAGAAACCGTCGATGTAGGCCTCGGGATACATGTTCACACGGGGATCGTTGGGATCGTCGAGCCAGATCTGCTTTCCGTTCTCATCGGTACCTTCATATTTGCCTTTGTAAATCCATGGTCCTTCACGCCACTCCATCTTGTTCCAGATCTTGAGCTCGCCGTCCACAAGAAGCGCGTTGGTCACGCCACCCCAGTTGGTGAACACGTAGCCGCCGATAATCTCCTTGCCGTCTTTCTGAAGGAAGCAAGTCGTGAAGAAGCCCTGATGGGTAGGAAGGGTGATGTTGTTGTAGGAATGAAGATCCCAGCCGCCATCGGCGTTTTTAGTCCACTTGCAGGGATAGTTGGTCTTGTTCTCGTCCGCCGGATTGACATCGGACATATAACCCACGATTGTCATGCCGTCGGGGCTGACATTTGTGGCGTAGCCGATGTTGCTGAAATTGGCATTCAGAGGGAGGATCTGCCAGTCGCCGTTTGCATCTGTATAGGCGGGTTTCCATTTGTCGTAATCCAGGACTCCGCCGACAACCATTCCGTCGTTCGATACGTCGTAAGCCTCCGACTTTCTGAAAAGACCATCGAGAAGAGTGAACTCGGAAGGATTCTCTGAATCCCAGATGTAAGAAATCTGACCCTCGATGTCAGTTATCGCGGCATATCTTCCATTGTCGGAAATGCCATAGACCTCACCGAGATTATCGGTGGTGTAAAACTCCGCGGCGCCGGCTGTCATCGCACCGGCCGCAAGAACTGCGGATAAAAGTAATCTTGACTGCATGTTGTTTAATACTGCTTAGGTTATTGTTATAAGGATTTTTATAAATAGGTTTGAAAAGAATCGCAGACAGCGCTACAAACATATACTACCCCGCGATTCCCTTTGGGATGCAAAGTAACATAATTGTTTTCAATTTTCCAAAAAATATATTATTAAAATATGCAAATATTCTTTAAAAGCCCTTCAGACAGAAAAAAGTGGATCTACGTGGCAAAAGAAAAACTGAATAGAGAAAACTGACCTGGAAGAAAAAACAAAACTTAAAAACTCAAAAATCATTTTGCGTTTTTAAGTTTTCTTAGTAATTTTGCAACCCAAATCCGCACCCGCCTGATTCTGCCGGCACACTCCTTATTTATATTAAAAATAGTCGGCAAGAACACGGCGATAGAACGAGGCAGGGAGCAGTCACCGACAGTATCCGCAAGATGCAGAAGACAGATTTATCTAAAGAACAATACGACAGGCTTATGGCCGCGATTTTCGCCATAGTCATCCGGAAAGGTCCCAAAGCGACCACAATGGACTATGTGGCGCAACGACTGGGGATGTCGAAGCGCACCCTCTACGAGATATTCGGGAGCAAGGACGAGATGCTATCGGAAGTGATAGTTGACAACCGCACCCGCCACGGAGTGAAGATCAGGGAAATAATGGAGAAGACCACCAACATGATGGAGGCCATCGCAAATGTGTTTCTCTTCCACATCGATTTAATGCGCGACATCAACGCGAAATTCTTCTTCGACATGGATGTGCGCTATCACACTCTCCGCGACAAATATGAAGAGTCCGCCCATTTTTCGAAATACATGATTGAGGCATGCCGCGCCGGCGTGCGCCAGGGTGTGTTCCGTCCCGACGTCAACTATCCGGTCACTATAGAGATGGTGCGGGTCCAGATGGAAAGCCTCAAACGTATGGAGGAATTTTTTCCCGCAGGCATCAGCATCGGGGAAGCTCTCGGCACTATCGGCATAGGTTTCCTCCGGAGCATCGCTTCGCCCAAGGGTATGGAATGCCTCGACAGGATCAGCCCGAAATTCGTCTCCCCGCACCACCCGGCCGACGATTCCGACAACGACATCTTACAGACAGAACCTGTACCGCAATAAACAGAGATAAAATTAAAACAGCATTATGACATCATCAACGAGATTTCTCACCGCCCTGCTGACGACGCTCCTCTTCGCGGGAACAGCCGCCGCCCGGCAGGACACGCTCACACTCTCCCGCGCCAGATGCGTGGAGATAGCACTCAGTGAGAACCCCACCATCAAGGTGGCCGACATGGAAGTGAAGCGCATGGTTTACGCCCGCCGCGAAACCACGGGCAGCCTCTACCCCTCCATCGACTTCCAGGGGGCATACCAGCGCGCCATAGAGCTGCAGACTGTCTCAATGAACATGGGAGGACAGTCTCAGCAGTTCAAGATGGGTACCGACAACGTATGGTCCTTCGGTTTCAACGCCGCCATGCCCCTGGTGAACGCCTCGCTCTGGAAAGCCATCCAGATCAGCGACACGCAGATCATGGCCTCTCTCGAGGAAGCCCGCGGCTCACGGCTCGACATGGTCAACAACGTGAACAAGGCCTACTATTCATGGCTGCTCGCGATTGCCTCACGCGATGTGGTCCGCGCCAACTACGACGTGGCCCTCACCAACGCCGACATCTTCAGGAAACAGTTCGACGCAGGCACCGCCTCGGAATATGATGTGCTCCGCACTTCGGTAGCCGTCAAAAACCTCGAGCCGGAACTCCTGCAGGCAGACATCGCCATCCGCCAGTGCGCCCTTCAGCTGAAGGTGCTGATGGGAATGGATGACTCGGTGGAAATCCGTCCCGACGTGACTCTCCGCGACATGCAGCGCGAGATGTACGGCTATTCGCTCGGCGCTTCCGGCACTTCGCTTGAAAACAACACCACCATGCGCACCCTCGCCATCCAGGACAAACTCCTCAGGCAAAACGTCACCCTCAAGAAGTTCGCATGGATTCCCTCGCTCGCCGCCTCCTACAACATGAACTGGAACGCGATGAGTTCTGGCAACGCCTTCCGCAACCAGCAGTTCAACCCCTACTCCACTGTCTCGCTGGCTCTTCAGGTACCCGTCTTCAACGGACTCGGACGCCTCAACGCTGTGAAACAGGCTGAAATCCAGTATAAGGAACTGCAACTAAACCGCGAGAACGTGGAAAGTTCTCTGAGGATGCAGGTGCGCCTCGCCCTCGACAACATCGACAAGGAGGTGCGCCAGATAGCCTCCAGCGAGGAGGGTGTGCGCCAGGCCGCCAAAGCCAACGAAATAATGCAGAAAAGCTTCGAGATAGGAGCGGCCTCATATCTCAACCTCCGCGATGCCGAACTCGCCAATACATCGGCACAGCTTGCCTACCTGCAGGCCATCTACAATTATCTCGTATCGACAAGCGAACTCGACACGCTCCTCGGACGCGAGGACGCTCTCGGAATCTCCCGCTACAATACCGCAAAATAAGACCCACTCAATAAAATCCACTCATGAAAAAACAGTGTATTTTCCCACTTCTCGCCATTCTGGTCCTCGCAGGATGCAACGGAGACAAGAAGAAAGCCGAGGCAACAGCACAGTCGGAGACCGTCCCGACCGTACGCCTCGAGACCGTCCACAGTGAAACCGTAAATCAGGACGCACAGTACACGGCAACCGTCGAACCTGAAGTGTTCAACAACATAGTATCCTCCTCTCCCACCCGCATCAAGCAGATCTTGGTGGACGAAGGTCAGAATGTAAGCAGAGGTCAGCGCCTCGTGGTGCTCGACGATGTAAGCCTTTTTTCCTACGAAACACAGGTGGACAACGCCAAGGCCAATCTCAAGAACATCGAGGTCAACTACAACCGCACCGTCGAACTCTACAAGATAGGAGGCGGCACCAAGCAGCAGGTGGACCAGATGGAGATCCAGCTCATCAACGCCAGAAACGCACTTGCCACGGCCGAGCGTGCCCTCCGCAACGCCCGCGAGAACACCGTGCTCACCTCTCCCATATCCGGAGTGGTGACCAAACGCAACTACGATCCGGGCGACATGCCGGGACAGAGTCCGATTCTGACCGTGGCCCGCGTCAATCCCGTCAAGATCGTGATCAACGCCACTGAAAGCGAACTCCCGCGCATCACCCGCGGCATGCCTGCCACCGTCACTTTCGACACCTATGGCGACGAGACATTCCAGGGGAATGTGTCGCTCATCATGCCGACCGTCGACGCCGCCACCCGCACATTCGGGGTGGAGATCTCCCTCCCCAACCCCGGAGGCAAAATCCTTCCCGGCATGTTCGGCCGTGTCCACCTCAATCTCGGCAAAGCCGACCATGTTGTGGTGCCAGACAAGGCTGTGGTGAAACAGCAGGGTTCCGGAAACCACTATGTGTATGTCTACCAGAAAGACGGCACAGTAAAATACAACAAAGTGGAACTGGGTCAGCGCCTCGGCGACCGTTACGAGCTGATTTCCGGCGTGGAGCCTGGAACCCAGGTGGTGGTCAACGGTCAGGCACGCCTCTCCAACGGAGCCAAAGTGAACATAACTAAATAAATCGGTATCATAATCCATCCGTGACCCGCTGACTGCGGAACCGGAAAAAATTTACTCAGATGAGTCTATACAGTTCGGCGGTAAAACGCCCGATCACCACGCTCCTTGTGTTCGTGACAGTGATCATTCTGGGTCTCTTCTCTCTGACGAAACTTCCGATCGACCTCTATCCGGACATCGACACCAATACCATCATGGTGATCACGATGTACCCCGGAGCGAGTGCGAAGGATATCGAGCAGAATGTGACCAAACCTCTCGAGAACGCACTCAACTCTGTGGAGCACCTCAAGCATATCTCCTCCACATCGCGCGAGAACACTTCGGTGATAACTCTCGAATTCGAATACGGATACGACATCGACGCGCTCACCAACGATGTCCGGGACAAACTGGACATGGTGGAATCGATGCTCCCCGACGATTCGCAGAATCCCATCATCTTCAAATTCTCGACCGATATGATTCCGATCTGCCTGCTGTCGGTGCAGGCATCGGAAAGTCTCCCGGGACTCTACAAGATACTCGACGAGAACATAGCCAATCCGCTGGCACGTATCGACGGTGTCGGCACAGTGTCGATCTCCGGCGCTCCCAAGCGTGAGATCCATGTGTATGCCGACCCTAACCGTCTCGAGGCCTACAACATGTCGGTGGAGCAGCTCTCGAGCGTGATCGGAGCCGAAAACCGAAACGTGCCCGGCGGTTCGTTCGACATCGGTTCCAACACCTACGCGCTCAGAGTGCAGGGCGAGTTTGAGGATGCCTCCCAGCTCCGCGACATCCCCGTGGGCTCCTTCCAGGGAAAGACCATACATCTCGATGACGTTGCCCGCGTGGAGGATAGCCTCGAGGAACGCACCCAGCAGTCATTCATCAACGGACAGGAGGGCGCCATCATCGTGATCCAGAAGCAGAGCGGTGCCAACTCCGTCCAGATCTCCGACAAGGTAAAGGAGATGATCCCCCGTCTGGAGAAAAACCTCCCTTCCGACATACGGCTCGGAGTGATAGTCGACACTTCCGACAACATCCGCAACACAATCTCGTCGCTGGTGGAGACCGTGCTTTATGCTCTCCTCTTCGTTACCCTCGTGGTGTTCTTCTTCCTCGGACGCTGGCGCGCCACCCTCATCATCGTGATCACGATCCCGGTGTCGCTCATCGCCTCGTTCATCTATCTCTATGCCACCGGCAACTCTCTGAACATCATCTCGCTGTCGGCCCTATCGATTTCGATCGGTATGGTGGTGGACGATGCCATCGTGGTGCTTGAGAACGTCACGACCCACATAGAACGGGGAGCCCATCCGAAGCAGGCCGCAGTCCACGGCACCAACGAAGTGGCCATCTCGGTAATTGCCTCCACGCTCACTCTTATAGCGGTGTTCTTCCCGCTCACTCTCGTCACCGGAATGACCGGCGTGATGTTCCGTCAGCTCGGATGGATGGTGACCATCATGATGATCATCTCCACCACCTGCGCGCTCTCGCTCACACCTATGCTCTGCTCGCAGTGGCTCCGTCTCCGCAACGACGGCAAACCGAGCAAGGGACTCTTCAAATACATCAACCGCGGACTCGACTCATTCGACAACGGCTATGCACGGCTGCTCCGCAAGGTGGTGGGCCACCGCACGGTGACCATATTCGTATGCCTCGGCATCTTTGTCGGCTCAATCTTCCTTATGAAGGGTGTCGGTACGGAGTTCTTCCCCACTCAGGACAACGGCCGCATCGGAGTGGATCTGCAGCTCCCGATCGGATCCCGAGTGGAATACGCCCGGGAGGTGACCTCCTCGCTCGACAGCCTCTGGCGCACCAAATATCCCGAAATCGAGGTAAGCTCCTACACCGTGGGACCGGCAAGTTCCGACAACACGTTCGCCTCGCTCTCCGACAACGGCCCGCATATCATCAGCATGAACATCCGTCTCTCACCCTCCGACAAGCGCGACCGTGGAATCCAGGAAATCGCGGCATCGATGCGTAAGGACATCAACGACCGGTACCCCGACTTCCGCAAGGTGCAGGTGAATGTCGGCGGTGGCGGCGGCGGCATGGGAGGACAGTCCACGCTCGACTATGAGATCTACGGCTACGACTTCGAGGAGACCGACTCTGTGGCAAGGATGCTCGTACAGATTCTGAGAGATGTGCCCGGCACTGCCGACGTACGCATCTCCCGCTCCGACTACCAGCCCGAGTATCAGGTTGATTTCGACCGCGAGAAACTATCCATGTACGGCATCAACCTCCAGACGGCCGCCTACTACCTGCGCAACCGTATCAACGGAGCTACGGCAACACAGTACCGCGAGGACGGTGAGGAATATGACGTCAAGGTGATGTATGCCCCCGAAAACCGAACGCAGATTTCCGACATCGAGAACATCGTGATATACGGCGCCTCCGGCCAGGGAGTACGGCTCAAAGAACTCGGCACGGTTGTGGAGCGCTTCACGCCGCCCACCATCGAGCGTAAGGACCGAGAGCGTCTCATCACCGTGTCGGCTGTGGTCGACGGAGTGCCCATGAGCCAAATCGTTACCGCCACCGAGGCAAAGATGGCCGACATCCACCTGCCGGCCGGAGTATCGATAGAACTTGCCGGTTCCTACGAGGACCAGCAGGATTCATTCTCCGACCTCCTCTCGCTCGGACTGCTCATCATCCTGCTCGTATACATAGTGATGGCCGCCCAGTTCGAAAGCTTCACATATCCCGGCATCATCATGACATCGCTGCTGTTCGCATTCTCCGGAGTGTTCCTCATCCTCTGGATCACCGGCCACACGCTCAACATCATGTCGATGATCGGAGCAATCATGCTGATCGGTATCGTGGTGAAGAACGGTATCGTGCTCATCGACTACATCACGCTGAACCGCGAGCGGGGCATGTCGATCCGCCGCGCCGTGATCGACGGAGGTCGCTCGCGTCTGCGCCCCGTGGTGATGACCACGCTGACCACCATCCTCGGCATGGTGCCGATGGCGATAGGTAGCGGCGAAGGCTCCGAGATGTGGCGTCCGATGGGTGTGGCCGTGATCGGCGGTCTGACATTCTCCACCATCCTCACACTCCTCTTCGTACCGACGCTCTACTGCGTGTTCGCAAGCAACGGTGTGAAGAACTTCCGACGCAAGCACCGCCGTCTCATGCAGAACCCGGCATCCGTAAAATAACCAACCGGAAGGAAGGAGGCACACGCCTCCTTCCCTCCCTCAAAAATCTATAATAAGATGCAAGCAGTATTCATAGCATACGACCAGGCCCATCATGAGAACATCATCGACGCACTCGACCGCTCCAGCTGCCGGGGCTTCACCAGTTTCGGCGAAGTCCAGGGCCGCGGCTCGAAAACAGGGGTGCCGCATTACGGCACCCACGCCTGGCCCTCAATGGCCCAGGCAATGCTGGCAATGGTGGAGGACGACAGGCTCCAGGCCCTTCTCGACCGGCTAAAGGCCCTCGACGAGGCCAAACCGAAACTCGGTCTGCGCGCTTTTGTATGGCCCGTGACCCGAACTATCTGATAAAAAGTTTTGGCTGCAAAGGATATTTTTGCTAACTTTGCAGCCGAATCAAGCGCGTGTGGCGTAATTGGTAGCCGCGCCAGACTTAGGATCTGGTGACGAGAGTCGTGTAGGTTCGAGTCCTATCACGCGCACAAAAGAAATCCGACCCCTTACGAGTGGGTCGGATTTCTTTTATACTTTTTAGTAAGACTGCTGTTTTCGCAGGGATGTATGTGTCATGGCTGGTACAGAAAGCGCTTGATGGAGCGCTTCGGAGTCTTCTCGAACTCCTCCTCCATGATCTTGATGCGTTTAACCTTGCTGTAGGCGGGCATCTCGCTGTTGAGTTGCGCGAGATTCTGGTCCATTATGCGCGCAAGTTTTTCCTGGTCGATATTCTGAGCGCGGGCAGAATCGAAATCGGGATGCACAAGAGCCACGAGCGCGCCGCCGTCATCTATCACAAGAGATTCGTTGACGTACGGCAGATTGTTGAGTTTCTGTTCGATCTCCTCCGGATAGATGTTCTGTCCCGACGCTCCGAGAATCATTGTCTTCGAGCGGCCGCACACGGTGACGTAGCCCTCCTCGTCGATGAGTCCCATGTCGCCGGTGTTCATCCAGCCAGAGTTGTCCTGGAAGACCTCCATTGTGGCTTTTTCGTTCTTGTAATAGCCTTTCATCACGTTGTCGCCCCTGACAAGGATGTTGCCGGGGAGATTCAACGGATCGGCAGAATCGATGCGGACTTCCATACGGTCCACAACTCGCCCTACTGTGCGTGGTTTCGACTCCCAGGCCAGCGCGTAGGTGATAAGCGGTCCGCATTCGGTCATGCCGTAGCCTACCGTTACCGGGAACCCGATCCTGTAAAGGAAGGACTCCACTTCTGAATTGAGCGGCGCCCCTCCCACTATAATCTCGACAAGATTGCCTCCGAACGCCTCCATGAGTCCCTCTTTGACTTTTGCCAAAAGGCGGTCGTCGAGAAACGGCACCTTCAGCAGGAACTTCATCAGAGGTTTTTCGAGCATCGGAAATACCTTGTTGCGGATTATCTTCTCCAGAATCAGCGGTACAGTGATGATCAATTTCGGCTTCACCTCGGCAAATGCCCCGAGAATTATTTTCGGGGACGGTACGCGGGTCAGGAAGTGGCAGTGACATCCGTGGCAGAACGGGTTGAGCATCTCTATCACCATGCCGTAGAGATGAGCGAGCGGAAGCATGTTGACCATGCCGTCCCCAGGCTTCAGGAAACCGAGGTTATCGAGACAATAGCGGATATTGCTCCAGATGCTGAGGAAAGGAAGCATCACACCCTTCGACATGCCGGTGGATCCGGACGTATAGTTGATGATGGCGATGTCTTCCGGCATGTCATGGAAATAATCCACATTCTCCTTTGTGAAACTGTATGGGTATCGCTTGCCGAAGAGGGTGTTTATATTGTTTCGGGCTTTCGTGAGCCTCTCGCTGCGGGAAAGAGGCATTCCGAACTCACTTATGTAGATGGCACCGGTCAGACCGGGAAGAAGTCTCTCGTCGAGGTCCTCCCATATCGCGGCGTCCACAAAAAGGAGTTTCGCGTCGCAATGGTTCACAAGGTGATGGATCGTATCGGCCTTGAACTCATGAAGGATAGGCACCGCCACCACTCCCGCCGTGAGGCAGGAAAGGAACACGACTGCCCAGTTGGAGGAGTTCCTGCCGCATATAGCCACCTTGTCGCCCTTACCGACACCGGCCTCCTCGAATATTATGTGAAGCTTCTCTATCCAGAGGGCCACATCCTTGTACTGGTAGTTCATCCCTCCCATATCGGTGAGGGCCATGCGGTCCCAGTTATCGAGTATAGATTTACGTATCAGTGCATTAAGCGATCTTTTATCGTAGTCTTCTGTGGTTTCCATAATATGTCGTGTGTTTTTATATTGTCAGGGTATTGTCAATTGCAGGACCCGGCTATTCGACGGGCTTCTCCGTGAGAAACAGGCTTTCGAGACGCGCATCGATCATGGCGGGACTTTCGCCACGCGAGATGATGGTGCCGTCAGGACCGATAAGCATAAGGTGCGGGATCCCGGTGAAGCCGTAGATATCGTATGGCACCTTCTGCGTGTTGTACAGGACAGGCCAGCTGATATCCCGCTTTTTCACCATGGCCTTTGTGTCCTCAGGAGTGTCGCGCACGGCCACGCTTACAACCTCGAATCCTTTGGCGGCATATTTCTCGCGTAGCTCCGCGAGGGCGGGAAGTTCCTTGATGCAGTATGGGCACCAGCTTGCCCAGAAATCTACCAGCGTGTACCGTCCAGGTTTCACGAGCGATGAGAAACTCTGCATGGCGCCGGTCGCAGTCTCTCCCTTGAAATCTATAAACCTGCGGCCCGGGGCCGTGGCGGCGCGGTGACGCGCAAACGCTTCGTAATATTTCACGCGGCGGGTGGTGCGGAAACCGGCGGGTGCCGCGGCAAGCATGCTGTCCACTCGCTCCGGAGCGGCCCATTTGAGCCATTCCACTCCGAGATAGTCCCCTATCACGTTGTCCTTGTTCTCGTTATATTTCCTCTCGACAAATTCGGTATATGCTTTCGTATCGTCGAGATTCTCCACCGAATCCAACTGGACAAGCAGTTCCGACAACCGGTCGTTGAGCGGCGTTCCCGTAATGTTGCCCAAAGTGTCAGCCACGGCATGGCCCGGCTCTGCCACATAGTAAGCCCGCACACGGCCGTCGACCGTGACCTGCATGAATACCGGCGAGCCGGCGGAAGGCACGTTGAAACGCGCCACGCCTCCCGACACCTTCGCGCTATCCACGCGCACAGAGTCGAGAAGACTGATAAGTTCCACACTTTTTCCTTCGAATTTCGAGGGAAAATTAACTGTCAGCTCGCTCTCCTTGCGGCAGGAGCCGAAGGAAAGGAGTATGCCGGCGAGGGCAATAAGGGATGCGGTTTTCTTTTTCATCTGGATTCGTTCAAATATAAAAACGCGGAACGCATGGTATGGTTCCACGCATTCCGCATTTTCGATGTGTTATTTGCTCACCATTATGTCGAGCACGAGATGATCGGTTTCGGTCATCGCGTCACGGCCGATGGAGGTGAGGTTGTGGATGGTTGTATCAATATCATCGCAGACAATTCCCTCCTGCGAGGAGACGCACTTGCCGTTCACAGCAAGCAAGGCGGACATCATCGCGGTCGATACTCCGGAGGCTATCTTCATGGAGCAGGCGGGTTTGGCGCCGTCACAGATCATGCCGGTAAGGTTAGCCACCATGTTTTTGATCGCGGCGCATACCTGATCGTAGCCGCCACCCATCAGCCATGTCACGCCGGCTGCCGCGCCGGTCGAGGCGGTGACGCATCCGCAGAGGCCGGAAAGACGTCCGAGGCTCTGCTTGATGTAGATGCTGGTGAGGTGACTGAGGATAAGGGCGCGGGCGAGGGTATCGTCGTCAGCCCCTATCTCCTCTGCATAGCAGGCCACGGGAAGCGTGGTGGTGATTCCCTGATTTCCGGAGCCGGAATTTGACATCACCGCCACCGGCGCGCCTCCCATGCGGGCGTCGCATGCGGCGGAAGTAGTGGAGATTATTCTTTCGAGTGGGGTCTCGCCGAAAATGCGGCGACCGTCGCTGCGGAGCACGCTTCCGAGGCAGTGGCCGAAATTACTGTTGAGCGCAAGTTCGGCGGCGTGACGGTTCATAGTAGCCGATTCGAGTATAAAACGCAGTTTCTCGATCGGAGCTGTTGTTGCGAACTCATAGACAATCGCCTCGGTGAGTTCCTCGTCGCTTTCGCCTGCCGAAGCCTCGTCGCAACTCTTTTCAAAGAGAACCTCCTCATCCTTCACGATGCGGATGAAATTGGTATGAGAGCCTGAAATGACGGCGAATGCCTTGTGGCCGTCCGCCTCCACAGCCACCTCTATGTGCAGGATGGATGGAGGATTCTTGTGATGGTCGATATGGATACGGTCCTCGGCTATATACCGCTTGCCGGCCTCAATGGCCTCACTGTCGACATCACGCAACACCTCAAGACCATATTCCGACTTGCCCACAAGTGCCCCGAGAGCCACCGCTATCGGCAGACCGATCATACCAGTGCCGGGAATACCTACCCCCATTGCATTTTTGATGATGTTTCCGCTGAGTTTCAGCGATATCTTTTCCGGACATCGTCCGAGAGTCTCTGTCGCCTTGGCCACGCACAGTGAAACCGCCGCCGGCTCAGTGCATCCGATAGCGGGAACCACCTCCCGCTTTATCAGCCTTATAATACTGTCTATCTGTTCCTCTTTCATGGTATAATTGTTAATTCGAATAATCATTCTCAGTCTCTTTCCCAAATTCTCCACCCAAAATTATCAAATCTCCTCACCGTCTGCCGCAAACGGCAGCTGACCGTTTCGCATCTGCTCTATCTTCTTGTTACGCCAGCAGTTACGACAGACAGCAACATACTTGTCGTTGCCGCCGATTTCCACCACTTCGCCTTCGGTGATAATCTCTCCGCGCGAATTGACCCGGGCGTTGACTATCGTCTTGCGGCCGCAGGTGCAGGTGGATTTCACCTCGTCGATGGTATCGGCAATCTCGAATAGACGACGCGACCCTTCGAAAAGGTTTGTGCGGAAATCGGTACGGAGTCCGTAACATATCACATTGATACCGAAATCATCCACTGCACGGGCAAGGTCGTCGACCTGAACTGCGCTCAGGAACTGCGCCTCGTCGACAAGAACCCACTCCGGCAAAGTACCGGAATTCCGGGCTATATCCCTGATCATATCGTAGAGATTACTGTCGGAATATATCCAGGAGCATTCGCGCTCTATGCCTATGCGACTTCTTATCACGTTCTTCTTGTCGCGCGTGTCGATCACCGGCTTAAAGCATTTATACGCGATACCGCGCTCCTCGAAATTGTATGCCGTGGTCAACAGAAGGGCCGTCTTTGCCGAACCCATCGTGCCGTATCTGAAATATAGTTTGCCTGTTCTTTTCATCGTAGCGACCGGAGACTTACCTGCGTTCCTATCGCGAATTTAAGAAATAATTTGTAATTATGAAATTTTTAAGGTTCATTTTTTTATTTCCGATGCAACAATTCATCTTCCCTAATTGTTTATAAGTCGTATAATCGGCTAATAATCCATTAAGTTATGAATAGAGCGAAAGTGATCTCCGTGAATCCGGCACATAAAACTCTCGGATCCATGCTTGAGGCCGGTCTCGCCCCGGGTACGCTGGGACGCCGCATACTGGCCTCCACCTCTGTCACTCCCCGGACTTTCCCTCTCGTATCAGTACTCCTGGGAGTCGGAAAGAACACAGGCAAGTCTTTTTCACGGAAGCTGCTTGCCATCCGCTTTGTGATCGGAAGCATCCTTATAGCCGTTGCTCTCTGCACCTCGACAGGATACATGTCTCTCCCCGCAATAATGGCTACCGTGGCCGGTGCCTCCGCAATAATCGGATTCCTGACACGTCCGGTAACCGCAGCAGCAGCCGTGATAGCCGGCCGCCAGGCGGTGCTCGCCGCAATCGGCGGTACAATCGACGAGACGGCAATTTTCTCAGCACTCCTATACGCCACAATAGCCATAACCGGTCCCGGCCTTTTCAGCATCGATGCCCTGATGTGCAAAAAAACGACCCGCAAAACCAATCCAGTCCCACGGCGCGACGCTATGTCCTACAAAGCCTATCTCACCGAATAGGCTTACCATCGCTTCAGTCATCCCATCCTCTCTCCTCCATCCTTCTCTCCCTCTCCCCCTCATCACTCCTGCTCATCTCCCCTGATCTCTTATGAAGGCCATTCCCATTTTTTGAGGCGGTATCTCTCTTTGCCGCCCATGGCAAGACACTTTTTCTATAACTTTCCCTATGCCAGACTCCAGTTTCCGGCTTCTATCTGCTCGGCGAGCTCATTGTGCCTGAGGCACCACTCGCGCGAAAGCACGATTTTCGAAGTGCTGTGTTCAACCGGAGCAACCATCAGGAGCCGTCCTTCCGCACAAAGTTCAAAATATTGCCCCGACGGCTTGTAGCGCGGCCCGAACCCATTCTGCTCTATCAGAATCAGTCGGGCGCCGTTGGCTATGGCATAGTCGCGCACCCGCTTCTCCGCAACGCTTATGAACGGAGAAACGAGCACACCTCCGTTCTCGATGGTGCGTAGCCAGCATACTTTCAGGTCATGCAGTTCTTCCGGCTGAAAACGCCGGCTTATCCTGACAGCCCTGATATCCATATCGTTCAGAAGAAAGATGTTTCCGATGGCCTCATAATCGCATCCGGCAATCGACAGCCGGTGGCGACGCATGAAAAAATCAGGATTATGACGCTTTATCCATAGCCGGCGGGGATTGTCTGCGATATATTTCCGCAGGACAGAAGCCTGCCCGCGGCGCGATACGATCCGGTCATGGAAACCGGAAGAGAAAAAAGGCTCGCCGCAACCGGTCCCCTCTCGCCAGGCAGCAGTACATGCACCCTTCAGATCAGCAATATACTGCCCTACAGCGACGGGCAATTCCCGCTCCACAAACAGCTCGAAATGCACATGATCCGGCATAACCACATACTTCCAGACATTGAGCGCCTCATGAAACCGGGCCATAGACTCGAGGAAGCGCGACACCACCATCCCGGACTCGCTCCGTTCGGTCCGGTAGATATCAGGATAAGGATGGACAAGCGAAGCCAGATCCGGGATATGCGGCGACTTCACCAAAGTGATCATATAAATAGACCTGGCCTTATAATCATGCCATTTGCTACGCCTCAAAAGATTAGGCTTGACAGGATACCGAAACCCGCTATCGCTCATAAAAACAATCAATTACCAATATTGAAAGCAAAAATAGCCGAAAAAAGCGAAAAAAGCAAGCGGAGGGCGAAGTAAAGTGAGGAAAAGGCAGAGGAAATCCGCTTACCGGCTGCC
>OFFT01000070.1_pt1 | contig 77091 bp, 62 predicted proteins | sample 1521581 | NCBI WGS metagenome assembly OFFT01 (sample SAMEA3504084, study PRJEB24116) | mouse gut metagenome | biome: mouse gut; feature: mouse-associated habitat; material: faeces | place: Denmark | collected 2011
CAAAGGTGGCCGAGTATCACCGGACTACCTGGCCGACATTGCGCCGGAATACGCATCCTTATGCTATGAGAAGAATGATATTGATACTAACATGCTTGATGTTGACATCTTGCGGAATATTTCAATACGATAGTTATTTTGATAGAGCCTGCGACATTAGTCGTGAACGAACATATTTATCTCTTGAAATCATTCAAACTCTAAGTAAGACTGAAGCTTTGGCTTGGACTGAAAAGCATGATGTGGTAAAAATTGAAACAAAGACTGACATATATTATGATGGGAAAAAGATAATTGGAAATTTTATTTTTAAAGATACCTATACTTACACTAATAATGAAGATATTGTCAAAACAGTGCCGGTCTATATGCGTACTGATGACTCTGTATGCAGCCGTTTTGGGGAACGTATGCGTCTGTCTGCCCGTATAATACAAACTTTAAGTAAAAATGAAGCACTTGCCTGTACAGAAGATTTCAAAGTTGTCAAGTTGGAAACCAATTCTGAAATTTATTATGACGGGAAGCAAGTGGCCGGGACATTTAGATTGGCTGGGACTTATCAATATACGAACAGAAAGGGCATTCTGAAAACAGTTCCTGTCTATATTCGGACTTCGGAATATGTGAAGTAATGAGTAAATATAGCTCATAGTTGTTGGTAATGACACCAATTATATGAAGTAGCTAAGGTAGTGTTTCACTTAGTGTGTCCGTTCTGAGTTTCCAGATTCTTTAGACTATGCAATTGTACCCGTCTTTGGATATTAACATGCTCAGGTTGTTTGGAAATACAGAAATCTCCTTTTTTCCAATTGTAATATAGGAAATTTTTCCATTATTGTTGCCTATGACTATTTTCCCACTGCTGAACCTCCATTTATTGAAATAAAAGAAAGCGAGACCAACAAAATTGTCCCGCTTTAAATGTTTTCACAACAGAACGAACCTTATTGTGTATTGATTCAAACTTTTGCTAAAATATGTAAAAGTCCGGGATTTTCCTATGGGGAGGGGAGAACTTTCCTGAATTTAGGGCCTTCCTTGGATTTTTGAAGGCAAACATTATTGGTCCCCCCCCCACACACACATTGTCTGACCTCACCTGTGCAGCATACCGCGTCTTTCAAGCCACAGCAGGAAGAATTTGTCATAGACGGAATAGGAACCAAGGTCGTTTGTGATGAAATCCTTGTCCAGAAGCCCCTTGGCGGCAGAAGATACGCTGCTGGAAGATAAAAGCCCGTATTTCTTTACAAATCTGCTTCCGGAGATTTCTCTTGCATTCCTTTCAGATGCTATCGCCAGGAACACATCCCTCTGCTTTACCGGCATCTGATAGAGCAGGGATTCGTATGTGTCCGATGACAGCCTGACTATGAAGTCTATAGCCTCGTCAATCATGTCTGTGCTGCATCTTTCTCCGGTGTCAGTACGTGAAAAAAGTACATTGAGCACCCTGTGGATGTAGCTTGTGACAGCATCAAAACGTGAATAAAGGATTCCTACAACATCCGGATCTATGCTCTTGCCCCTTTCACTGAACTTCTCTATGGCAAATTCCGTGTACTTCTGGAGTGACAGAGGCTTCAGGTTCATTATCGTGACTCCCTGGTAGAACGGTCTGGAAGGGGAGGTGAATATCCCGTCCATAAGATGCCTGTGGCTTCCCGAGAAGATGAAATGGGCATTGGTCGTCTGCTGGACGTATGTCCTTATGGCTGCTTCTATTGTTGCGTCCCCATATTTTGTTATCTGTTGGAACTCATCGATTGCCACTATGCACGGACGGTCTGCAGACTGGAGATAAGAGAATATTTCGTCAAGTGTAGCTGCCGGATTCCTTATTTCTCCTAACCCGACGCTCCAGCTTGGCTGCCCGTTGATGTCGAATGATATTTCAGGGCGGATTGAGCTTATGGTTCCAAGAAACTTTTCCCATGCGGCCCTTCCTTTGGGCTTCAGGGTGTCAAGGACGGACTTACCAAGTATGTTGACGAAGTCACTCAGGTTTTTGGAAGCATATATGTCCACCAAAAAGCAATAGTATGATTCCTTGAACTCTTCACAGTCAAATACATGGCTGATAAGCTCAGTCTTGCCGAGCCTTCTCGGAGATATGAGAGCGACATTGTGCTCATTTGTAAGGAGTGACCTCAGGTCCTCGGTCTCCTCCACTCTGTCGCAGAAGTATTCTGCGCCTGCATATCCGTTGGTGACAAATGGATTTCTCATTGCGTGGAATTTTTCTCCAAATATAATGATTTTTTCTCATCGTCATAAAATGATAATCATAAAATGGCGATGAGCGGTAAGGGACCCTTATGCTGATAAATTGTCCCGTCAGCTCTGTCTTATGCTATTTATGTCTTCCTGTGCAAATGAGCATAACTGGGCAGCGTATCGAAAGGGCTTGTATATCGGATAGGAAAATGTTACAAGTTCTGCGTATGGCATCTAAAAAATCTTGTCATACCATCCGCTGACGTCCTCGCTGATTGCTTCATGGTTGTCGCATATTATATCAATCAGTTTTAGGTTTGCGCGTTGTCTTTTATATTTGTTACTTGTGAAGTATCCATAGAATTTGCCGTTCTTGTCGACCAAGATCGGAGGGTAGGAAGCATAATCATTGAATGGGCTGTTGTTGTTATATTTGCTGCCATAGGTGCCGTATTGGTTCCAGATGGATTTTGAGTTGTAACGGCTGCCGTACTTACCGTACTGGTTCCATATTGACTCGGAGTCGTATTTGCTGGCATTCAGCTTTCCTAAATATTCATCGTGCTCTTTACCTCCATATATCAGAAGTGTTGTACTGCCTAAAGACACATTATAGCTGTAGTTTTCTTCTGATGCCGGCATTTTTGTGCATGCGAGTGATAAGATTGCTATAATCAATACCTTGAGAAAGCTCTTCATGATGTTATGATTAATATTTACAACCAATTGGAATAATTTATAGCTTATTTACAATTCATCGTTGCTTTGATTGTAAAGCTGACTGTAAATTGTTGTATGCCAATACTCTAAAGTGACATATCTCCTGTATTCCCCTGACTTTGATTTGTTTCTGCTATTGGACAGTATCAGGCCAATACCATTGTTGCCTATATAACCGATGCTTTTACCATCTTCATCACTTTTCTCCTCTGTAGTTCCATATTTTTCTTCCAGTTTAGTCTTGAATGAGTCATATGTCCTGTTTGCCTCTTTCAAATCATCGGATTTGTAGTCTGTAAGACTGATGCTGACACGTAAATCATATAATTCGCCATTCTCTGTCAAGCAGAAATCACCAAAATCCCAGACTTTTCCAGCGAATGTTATGTCTTTGAATGTTACAGTTTTACCATATATGTCACTGTTTTCCGACAGGAATGTTCCTCTATGTCCTACTGCAGACTTAATTGTTGATGCCGTTTGGTGTGAACCCATTTTAAGACCTAAGAATGTGTCTTGAATTGTAGGAAGAACAGTAGTTGCAAAGTCGGAATAAAGTGCTGCGAAAGAAATATATCCGACCGTTATCATATCACCCTTGTCCCACTTTCCATATGACAACATTACAGCATTCCCATTTTCATCCATGCTGATTTTAGATATAATGTTGGGGAACTGGTTTGGTGTATCAATGAGTTCATATTTTTCGGACAGCTCTTTTGACAATTCATCGTATATAGATTCAAGTGACTGATTTTCTGGGATATCTTCATTGGATAAAGAGAAAAATACTCCTCCGAAAACATTTGAAGTAAGCTTCAAAATACCCATTGAGGGATATTCTCTTCCATCATAGGTCACGTCATCAAAAAGGTAGCCTAACCATTTTACTGAGTTGAACTCAATTGAATTGTCAGTCTTGTTATAATTGCCATTGTCCCCGACATGGGAGATGACTTCTTCCAAAGAGTAGATGTTGCCGAACTTCAGTCCAAAGAACTCGTCAGGAATTGCTTGCTGAGCATTAGCTGCTACTGAAAGTATTAATGAAATGATTATAAGAAAACACTTTTTCATAAGATTGTGAGTTATGTTGTTGCTAATATAACATTAATTGTAATTAATTGTTGTGATATTACGATCGCCGGGGTTATTTGTATTCAAAATTCAATAAGTTTAAGCTGCTGAAATGCCACGCATTAACGTTTATGTCAGTCCGCACATTACCACAAGCACCCAGTTGTCCCAACAAAACCTGAAAGCAGGAGCATCATAACTCCTGCATGATATTTTTATTTACAAAATCGCGGATGCGGGTGCGGAGCTTGTCGGCGTCTTCTGTCTCCATGATTTCAATTTGGTCGGCATAGCTGAGGTAGAAGCGGGCTGCGGCGTCGAGGCTGTGCAGGGTTGTGTCCAATATCCATTTTTTCGGGGATGCCAGGTACAGTTCATTCTCGGGGAGGTGCTTTGCATTGGAAAAGTTTTCCCTGAGGTTGTTCAGTGCGGCTATGCTTATCTTTAGCTTGATGTGGTAATTGAACTTGGGGTCTATCTGCCTGAATACGTCTGCTTCTCCCTTTTCGAAGGCATGGGAGTATCGGGCATCTTCTATGTCGGTATCAATTGAACTTATCCTTGACAGGCGGAATTCCATTGCCTCTTTGTTTTCCAAGTCATATGCCCAGAGAATCTCGTTGTCGTAAACGAGGTTTATCGGCACTACGAACCTGTCTTTCACCTCGTTGCTGTTGCTGCTTGCATAGCCTTTCAGGATGACTTTGCGCTGTCTGTCGATGGCTTCTGAAAGAGTCAGGATGAATTGCTCGATTTTGCCTACTGACCTGAGTTTCATCAGTCTTTCTTCCTGTTCTTGCCTGCTCATCGGGCCTGTTTCCCCGCCTTTTCTGACATATACTGTCCCGTCTTTCCATTTGTTGTCCGTATAGAGTTTGGCGATTTCGAATTCCGAGGGCTTCACGATGATTTTTATTGCATCCATATCTTCGGTAGGAGTTATGGTTATGCAGTTGCGTACGGATGGCTTGAAGTACAGTTCCATTTCGTCATTGAGGAACAGGCAGTAGCTGTCAAGGTCTTTCGGCAGTGGCACGGGATGACCGAGCTGGCGGAGGCGCTGCATCTTCACTGTGCTGAAATTGTCGCGGAACCATTTAAGGTCGGCATCCAGGCCGTATCCTTCTGCCGTGATGGGGTCTCCGTAATTGTTTACGCCTATATATACGGTTCCTCCGTCTTTATTGAGGAAGCCGCATACTGCCTCAAATACCTGTCCGCGTCCCTGGCGGTACAGGTCCGGTTTGCCGTCCACGTTGCTCATGACGTATGATGCCTTGAACTCGACATCTGCAAGCTCGCCTTTGCCGTATTTGCCGCCTCCTTTCGTGCCTGTATCCCGCAAGTGGTCCTTGACTCCGAGGACTCCGCATATGCGTCTTCTTATGTCCGTCTCTGATGGCTTGATGTCATCGGGTGAGGCAAGGGACAGCGAATAGGTCATGAGCAGTCTTGCTATTTCTTTCTCGCTGTCACTCTTGGCATCCTGAAGCAAGGCAGAGATGCCGTATATGTCTTCCGGAGTATCCATGTAGCCGAGGGCTTTTATGATGCGGTTCTCATGTTCCGCAAGCTGATATGAGGCGCTGCGTTCCTGTGCCGGCAGCCCTTCCGCAATACGCAGGCACTGGCGCATGAACTCCGCGCGTGAAAGAATCTCATATTTTGTGGCGGTGTCTCCGGCCGTGCCCAGCATGAAGGCGGATGTAAGCAAGTCGCGGTAACGTGCCATCGAGCTTTCCGCTTTGGTCAGGGACATTATTGTGCCGAGCTGTCTGACTATGCCGGCATTTGCCGAAACTGAAGCTTTTGTGCTTCCGTCCATCTCCTGGCTTGCCATTGCGGTATCTTTAGTGAGAATAAACTCGTCAAGGAGATTTTCCTCATCGAATCTCCCGGGCATTTCCCTGTAATCGAACAGAGGAAGGTCCATATTGATGAAAAGTTTATTGTCCCTGTCTATCACAGATACAGTGTGTACTAATATGATGTCATCTTTTTTGTATTGCCCCCTGAGCCGCATGAGGCCGCCATATCCTTTGTCGGAAATCAGCCTTACCCTGTCTTTGTCCGGGGTATGTCCGTTGTATATGTCCAATACCTTTGCTTCATATACGCGCTTGGAAGCCATGTCTTCGGTAGCTTTGGCTTTCGAATATTTCATGTATGCATTCTTGATGGAAAATTGCATGGGAGCCCTGTCATCAATAAGGCGCGCGTCTTTTATGCAGTCATCCGAGTAGAGATATTTGCTCAGCTCGTTTGTGCGGATGCCTGTTACAAGTTCCTCATCATGAAGTTCACACGTTTCCTCGCAATTCGTTCTGAGCGGGGTGCATTCAAAATATTTCCGGTCGCCGTCCTCTTTTTCGCTACCCAGCATTATCGTATATCTCTCGCCGGCTGACAGCTTGTGGAAGGATTGCTTTTGCCTTGGTTTGTTCGGCATTTTCTGGGACATCATGAATGTATGCGCGAAACTGTTCATTGATTCCACATTATCTATGGCAGAGGCTTTGAGTTTTTCGTCCCTGACATTGTGTGTGCATACCTCCACGGTGTCTTCATGGCTGGAGTAGGCTTTTACGTATTTTTCCCAAGATTGGGTCGAGGATACCCTGAGAAGTCCGTCGGCAATTGACACTGAACCTCTCCCGTCAAGGAGTATCGGCTCAAGTTTCTGATTTTTGTCAAATGATGCATTGTTTAGCATCTTATATGTCAGCATGTCGATGCCGCCGGCGTTTTCTGTCATAGACCATGAGAATCCGGGGGAAGTCATTGCATATGAGCAGCTCATGACCGCAAGTCTCATCAGGTCGTAGTTGTAATTGTTCAGGTAGGATGCATATTCAAGGAACAGCAGGGCTCTTGAGCGCGTTTCATTTTTGGAGCGGCTTTCGCACAGGAGTACAAGGAGACCTGCGACAAGTTTTGCCCCCATGGTGAGCCTCTGTCTCTGCTCATATGTCATTCCCGTTCCTTTTCTGCCTATGATTCTGCATTCTTCAGTATCCGCATCGGCAATTCTTGCGAGTGCGTTCATTACTTCCGCCATGCTCATTTCTCCTGATTTCCAGGCCTTTCTGGCGAAGTTCATAAATGTTGCGGATTTTTCCGGTGAGGTTTCCTGATATTGCTGTTCCAGTTCCTTGAATGTCATGACTTGTCTTCTTATTGCATCATACAAATGTAGTGATAAATTTATCAGGTTCAAATGAGTATTTTCAACTTGGCTCTGAATCGCTATCTTTGCAGGATTGTCATGTGGTTCAGTTGGCCTGTTGCGGAAGCCAATGCGGATTGATGCTGTTTTATGTCAGCGTTTCGATGCGGGCACGGGCTTTGCGGAGAGCATGTGCCCTTTGGCAATGAAGATGTTGCGTGGTGGGCAAGTCGCTTATAGCCGGAAAGTTACTTGAACGCGATTCCCCGTGGGTGGGGAATTATGGATATACAATTGCTTGAACGCCAAAGTTTTATGCTCCACGACACAACGTGAAAACGAAAATGACAGGCCGGAAAGGCCTTAATATAAAAGGAATATGATAGAAAAAGGAATTAAAGGAAGGCTTGAGATGAAGGTGACTGAGGATGTCACAGCAAGCCATATCGGGAGCGGCACTGTGCGTGTGCTGGCTACTCCGATGATGATTGCCCTGATGGAGCGCACAAGCCGCATATCGGTGAAACCTTATATCGGGGAGGGGCAGGAGACTGTCGGAACGCATGTGAATGTGTCTCATGTTTCTGCCGTTCCGGTCGGCGGAGATGTATGGTGCGAGACCGAGGTCGTGGATGTTGACCGCCGCCGCGTTACTTTCAAGGTTGCGGTATATAGCGACAAGGGGCTTGTCGGCGAAGGGCTTCACGAGAGATTCGTCATTGATGTTGACCGTTTCGCCTCAAAGCTTTAGCAAGCTTGACAATCGGTTAATGTGTTGATATTTAATACATGATGACGGGTGCGCTGATATGCATACCCGTCTTTGTGTAAATGACTAATATTGAGTGATTTGTTTAATGCAGCACGGCGTGCTTATGTGGCATAAATATGCAAAACTGGCCTCAAAAGGCATAACAGAATCGCACATCACCCTTTCATAAGGCCGATTTCCTGAACAGGAGATCGGGAAGTACAATGGGAATCTCTTTTCTGATTACCTCATTGCCTAATGTTTCTTTATATTCCCAATATACTATGAACCGCACCTGAGCTACGCAGAGTTCATAACCTTGTGTCCGCAAGTCAGCTACTTTTTTGCAGAAATTCTCAGAGAATCTTACGACATTGGCTTCCTGGCCTTCAAAAGTGGCGGAAAGGCAGTCTCCGTTGATTTTCAATTTGCAGCCAGAGTACAGACGCTTGACTAATCTTGTCCTGTTCTTGAAAAATCCGAGGAACACATCCCTATGAGAAAGCTGCATCATCAGCTCCGAAGGCGCATCATAAGCTTTCCTGTCAATCATGAAATGAGCGGAACTTGTCTTGAAACTCAGTGGAAGAGCCTGGGAGAAATGCACGGAAAGATTGTTTTTTGCCCTTGTGATTGCAACATATATTGCCCTGCGCTCATCGTCGGTTAGTTTGTTTAGTCCTTTGAGGGAAATGAACACATTGTCATACTCATGTCCCTTGGATTTGTGTATTGTTGAAACGGTAACAATATCATCCGGGCTCCCGGAATCGCTTTTATGACCGAAATCCTCAATCTTCGATTCCTTTATGAAATTTTCGAGGTCGGATAAATACTTTGTAGGGTATTCCTCGCTAAATGCTGACATGCAGTTTTCCAATATAGGCAGGCATCTGCTTGAGCGGTACATGTCATCCAATCTGTCTTTCGCCTCCTGCCATTCTTTGTCAGAAATTATGGCATTCCCGTTCTCTTTCAATAGTGTGATGAGCGAACGGAATTCCATCAGATTGCTCAAGTCAAAACCGTCATTGGACTGTATAAGTCTGGCTTTACGTCCGGAGCGGTTGAGCATGGCAGCTAAAATCAGGGCATCCTGGTTGGTGAAAGTGAGAACGCATGTCGTTCCTTCAAGCTTTCTTTCGAGCAGTTCCCCGACGATGGCATGTTCATAATTCTCGCAGGAGTGCATCGTGAACCTTGCGTCCCCGCGTTCCTGACGGACAGCCGTAATCGGGGAGGACTTCATTCTGTTTGAAATGCCCTGTACGAAATCATTGGCGCATCCGATGATGCTTCTGCAGCTCCTGAAGTTCTCGAGCATATCATATACGGTGGCCTTGTATCTGTTCACAAGGGCCGCCATATGTCCGGAATCGGAGCCTCTGAAAGCATATATGTTCTGGTCATCGTCACCTACGGCAATCACACGCATATCCTCATTCCGCTTCATAAGTTCCTCGACAAGGGCAAATTCATTGTCGCTCATATCCTGTGCCTCGTCAATCACAAGTATTGACTTGGTTATCCTGCTTGCCTCGGCCCTGCCTTCACGGATTTCCTCCACGGCTTCTTTGACTACATCCGCAGATTTCTCCAGTGAACCATGCTGGCCGAGTATGTCGAATGCATATGAGTGGAAAGTCTTGATTTCCATATATTTTGCGGCATTCCCTATGAGGGCGCTCAGCCTGCTTTTAAATTCACTGGCCGCAGCTCTTGAAAACGTGAGCATGAGCAGCTGCTCGGACTTTACGTCTTCCATCATCAGCAGTGACGCCAGTTTCCTGACCAGTACGAATGTTTTTCCGCTTCCTGGCCCTGCCGGCGCGACGATATATTGGGATTCCTTGTCCGATATTATCCTGTTCTGGGTTCTTGTCAGGTTTCCGAATATCTCCTTGTATTTGCTCGGACTGATATTCATCTGTATTTCCCTCTCGCGTGAGGAGTCAAAATATTTCTTGATGAATCTCTTGAACTCCATATGGAAGTAGTCATTGACATATTCCATGGCCTTGCCGTAGTCTCTGACAATCATGTTGGCAAATTCCCCGACAATATGTATCTGCTGTATGCGCTGCCTGTAAAACTCGTTCAGGTGCTGATAATCCTCCTTCTTATACCGAAGGTTATTGGCCGCTATCCGCTCTATTTCAAGCTTGTTGTACAGGACCATGAACCCTCCCTCAATGCTTATTATTCCTGTCTTGGACAGAAACAGCAGTGCCTCCTGAACATCTTCGAGAGCTGCTTCATGAGAATACAGGCTCGAGCGGATATTGAATTCCTCCATCATTTTGGCCAAGGAGAAATTCACAGTGGCATATTCCTTATCCGGGGAGAGGTTCTCCAGTTCCGGAAGTCTTTCCAGAATGAAGTTGCAAATGTCCATCCGCAACGTGTGCCTTTCCTTCAACTTTGAAATCGGAGCGGCCTGCACAATGTCAATGCGGTCATTGCCGGCCGTGGCAAATTTGTCCAGATAGTCCTGTATCCTCCAGAAAAACAGAATGGTCCTGATGTCTTTTATGGCTGATTTAGTCATTCCGCCTTTTATCAGGCTTTCGTTGATTTCTTTCAGGTCAATTGTTTTTGGCGTGTCATCAAGCAATGACAGAAGGTGAGATTCCAGCTTGGCGAAAGATTCCAGGCGAGAAGAGAGCCTTTTCCGGAAATATGCTGTCATGTCATTGTCTTTTGCAAGAATTCCGGCGCAACGCATACTTTCAATGGCTTTTATCACTTTTTGTGTCTCTATGCCGAGCATGTCTGAAAGGTAATCTATCCTGGATTCCGCTTCTGATGTGCCGGCCATTGCCCGCCTTTTCTCGGAAATGAGTGACTTGATGATTCTTCTGGAATTGACCCGTTCTTCCTCGGTAAAATCGGAAAGTGAATTTATGAGCTGTGCGGCTGTCTCATAATCTGACGGAACTATGCTTGTGGCGAATATCCTCGGACTGTTCATGCCGCGCTTTACTAATCCGGCGCTTTCCAGTGCTGAGATTGCGCTTTTGACTTTGGTCTCGACATCTCGGATTTCCTCCCAACCGGCTGCCCTTGCGATTTCGAGTGAGGAAATATGCACCTTTTTCCTGCTGTGCGTAACTGATTTTATCGCTTTCCAGACCTGGTTGATTTCGCTGAGCGTCAGCTTGGTCTGGTTGAGCAGAATGAAATGCTTGTTCAGGTCATCATCGTTGTACAGCACGTAGCAGTCTGCGCTTGAATGCAGGTCTCTTCCGGCGCGTCCTGCTTCCTGGATATAGTTTTCCAGAGAGTCAGCTATGTCGAAATGCACAACAAGGCCCACGTCACTCTTGTCAACGCCCATACCGAATGCGGACGTGGCGACCATTATCTGTATCCGGTTACTGATGAATTCCTCCTGGTTCTGAATCTTGACTATTTTCTCCATCTGGCCATGGAATGCCTTTGCCTTGAAGCCGTCATTGCGCAATTGCTCCGCGAGTTCCTCGGCGAGCTTTGTGCGGGATACATATACGATGGACGGGCATTTTTTTGCATCAAGCAAAGTCCGCAGGGTAATATATTTCTCCTTTTTGGACTCTTTGTGCATGACAGCATATCTGAGGTTGGTCCTTGTGGCGCTTGAGCTGAACTTTTTAAGCACAAGGCCATTGACTCTTGAGAAATAGTCTGTTATGTCGCTTATTACCTTCGGTTTTGCAGTTGCCGTGAAGCACGAGACCGGAATGCCGGTTGAAAGGCCTTTCTTTTTCCGGAGACTGTTTATGAATTCCCCGATGTACATATATTCAATCCTGAAGTCCTGTCCCCATGACGAGAAACAATGCGCCTCGTCAATCACGAACCGGGAAATGCTTCTGGACAACAGTATTCTTTCTATGGTCTTTGACCTGAGCTGTTCGGGTGCGATATACAGCAGGCAGGCTTTTCCGCTGCTTACTCTCTCAAGTGCTTCTGCGCGTTCGACAGGGGACAGAAGTCCGTTTATATATACTGCATCGGCTATTCCTTTCTTTTCGAGGTTCTCCACCTGGTCTTTCATCAGCGACTGGAGAGGGGATATCACGACGGTCAAAGCCCTGGAGACTTCTCCGTCAATCAAAGCAGGCAGCTGGAATGTCAATGATTTTCCTCCTCCGGTCGGGAAAACGGCAAGAAGTGAATCTCCTTGTATGGCGGCTTTCACGGCATTTTCCTGAAGCGGCTCTCCGTCATATTCCCGGAAGTTGTCATAGCCGAACCATCTTTTGAGAGCTTTGCCCGCATCCAATTTACCAGAACACCAAGTGCAGTCCGGATCTTTGCACGGGACATTGCGCAGGACATGCACGATATTCTCGACTTTAGGGTAATTCTGTAATACCCATGGCGGTGTAATTGAATATTTGTCAGCAGTGCTTATGAGTGCTGCGGCATATGCAAGCTCAGTTCCATGGTTTCGTGCCAGACTGTTCAGATCTGCATTTCTGCATACCTGTCCATCAAGGGCATCTCTGACGCTGTCGGATTTTTGCCTGAAAAATGAGGCCAGACGGCCATGTGAATAGTCTATATATTCAAAGAAACCCTTGATGTGCAGCAGGTCATAATAGCATCTTTTCATCGCCTCGGGCAGAGATGAGAACGCTGCGGTTTCATCCTCAAAAAGCGATTTGGCCTTCAATGAGTCATTCAGAGGGTTATTAAGCTCATCCGACAGGATTTTGTCATCTTTCAGAAGCTTGTGATAAGGCTGTTCCGGAAATAGAATGGGGGAGAGGTGCAGTGTGTCTATCAGGATATAGTCCTTGCGGAAGAATGGTTTGAGGTATCTTATGTCATGCGAGATTATATTGTGCCCGCAAAGATATTCGCAGTCACTTATGAAGCGTATGAAGTCTCCTGTTTTTGAGGAGTGGAATTTCTCTTCGTTCCATTTGATTGCTCCGATGTCCAGTATGCGTCCTTTGGCGCTGACTTCGAGGTCAATGTACGCGATATGTTTCATGCATGCATAAATCTTGTCTGATAAGGCCGCAGATTTGCCAAAAGCGGCCGTATAAAACCTACGTGACACAAAAGTACTGATAATCTTTTTATTCTGCTCATTTGGAATACAGAAATCCCATAAATATTTCGCAAAAGTCCCGATGTGCCGTCGGCTGGACGGGAGTTTTCCGTATGCTTGGGCTGATGCTCATATGTAAGCCTGCGCTTTGCCAAACTTACATGCCGGCTTTACGTTTGCTCTCGACTTTTTGCTATCTTTGCGCGAAGTTGAACATTAAATGTCGGACATGATATGAAAAATGAGATTCTGTACGTGCTGCTGCCGGATTTTGCCGAGCATGAGATTGCTTATCTTGCTGAGGCGATAAATTGTGATGCCCAGGGATTTAAGGCTGAGCCTAAATATGTCAACAGGATTGTTGCGGCGGATATGGAGCCGGTGCGCTCGTGTGGAGGCTTCCGCGTGCTTCCAGACTATTCTTTTGAGACTATGCCTGAGGAATATGCGGCGCTCGTGCTTATCGGAGGGTTCGGATGGAAAACTTCTCTGGCTGAGCAGGTTGTGCCTGTTGTGAAGGATGCCGTGGCTCATGGCAGGGTAGTCGGAGGAATATGCAACGGTGCCTCATTCCTTGCGGCAAACGGATTTCTGAACAATGTGAGGCATACGGGCAATGGGCTTGGCCAGCTCAGGCATTGGGGCGGTGCAAATTATACCGGAGAGCAGAATTATGTGCATGAGCAGGCTGTTTCGGACGGCGGGATAGTGACAGCAAACGGCAGCGCGGCTTTGGAGTTTGCTCGTGAGCTGCTCCTGCTTCTGGAAAATGATTCGGTGGAAGCAATCGAGATGTATTACCAATTCAATAAGGCCGGATTCTGCGCATTGTTCCCAGGCAGGACTGACGATGCCCGGAAGGAGTAATCATTTATGACATATTGTTGGCAGACACAGGGTTGCGTTTATGAAGCTCGGCTAATGACGGTATGATGAAGATAGAAGAAGCGATAGTTTATTGTCTGGCGACTTCCAACCGCGGAATGCGTACTGAGCAGATTGCCCAGATGATTAACAGCATGGGATTGCATCTCCGGAAGGACGGCCAGCCTGTCACATCTGAGCAGGTGTATGCCGTTGTCTGCCGGTTTCCGGGCACATTCGTGAAGGCTGAAGGCCGGATTATGTTGATTATGTGAGGCTTGAAGGAGTTTACATTATTGTGCTTGCAAGCCGCAATAAAGAATCCATGGGATGTCGAAGCCGGATGCGATTTGCGAGGCAATTCCTCCTGTAAAACGGGGATTGCATTCAATCAGATATACAGTTCCGGAATCATCCGCGCGAAAATCGAATCCGCAAATCCCTTGATAGTCAATGCTGTCAAGTATAAGTTTTGCATCGAATCTCATCTGTTCCAAGACTTTGTCACCCTCTTCAAGCATTTCACGTTTTTCGGCTGGGCCGTTGCCTGTGGGGCGGATGCATCTGTAGCCTCCTGAATGAAAATCGTCCCGGAAACGTATCACATCCAAGCTATAGTCTTGACCTTCAATGAATTTTTCTATTATGTACGGCTCGCCTGGACTTTGGTGGGCTATCAGATTTTTCAGAGCGTCAGGATTGCGCGGAATATGTACTCCGTGGCCTCCGAAGGAAATGTCACGTTTGAATACGACACGGGCATTTGCAGGAATGTCATCTTCTGAGTTATATCTGAGCGGCTGCCTGATGCAGAGCTTTTCTGCGAGTTTGTAAGACTGCACCTTGCTGTCCAGCATCCGGACTTTCTCTTCTGTTTCAGTCATCAGCCTGACATGTTGCAGTGCCTCTTCCAATTGCGGGTCAGGCCTCCTGCGATTGAGTATTTCTTTTGATTCGGCTCCCTGTCTCAAGAGTTTGTTGAAACGCGCCATGGCTATCTGACAGCCGACAGGAATCACGACCTTTGGCCGGCAAGAGGATATTGCGTTTGACAGGGCTCTCCGATAGCCCGGCTCGTCATTAAAGACATTCTGCAAGAACGGGACAGAGGCCACGTCAAGCCCATGAGCACCCAAAGAACGGCATATTTCAGGTCCGATTTGGCCCATCGTACCGAAAACAAGCACGTCTGCATCATGCACAAATCCATTTTTACCGTCTTTTTCCATCTCTGTTTTCTTTATAATGGCTTATCCACACGTATGCTTTATCTTTTGCTTATGCGGATGCAAAAATAAAAAGAAGTCAGCATATTCCTTAAAAGATGACGGATAAAGTCAAAATCCGGCAAAACCTGGCACTCCCAAAATAACAATGCCCTCGGAAGCAGAGTCTGTTCCGAAGGCATTATGACTGAAATGCAGGAGTCTCTGGAGACTATTCGCAGGAGCCGGCTATAAGGCCTTCAAGCTGCTCTCTTGCCATCTGTCCGTCAAAACATATGAATGTGCACTCGTCCTTATCGTATGCAAGCATAACGAAACTGCTTACGATGTCTCCTTTGGTGATAGTGTAGATGTGCACCGTTTCCCCGTTATCTTTCACCTCCATCAGAATGTCGTATTTTCCGGATTTCACAAAAGACTCTACATCGGCCTTCAGCTTGGCATTGATGCTTCCGTTCTCGCTGCTTACCAGATAAAGTCCTGTCAAAGACTTGATTACGGGAGTGAGATTCATATCCGAATCACCGACTTCCATGTCTGGAATCTTGCCCATCATCTTGAACATTGCAGGTGAAATATATACTGCACTTACATTCTCGGCGTCAGAATATTTCTTGTAAATGCTTTTGCCGTCCTGTGCTAAAGCGCTGACAGTGACCAGCATTGCAGCTGCTATTGCAAATATCTTTTTCATGTTGCTTTGTAATTTTCTTGTTTATGATTGCCTTTGGACAGGCCGGTAACTTGTTTGTCCGGATGCCCTCAGGCGTTTATAGTTTATCATTGCTGCCGAAAACTCCGGCAGTTTTAGTGAATACCGGTTCCGCTTCCGAAGCGATTTCCAGACCCTTGTCCACCTTTGAAGAGATATACGAAAATGTCTTTTCAAGCTCGGCATATGCCAGATGCGGGTCATCAAAAGTGTCTTTCGGCTGATTCTGGACGGTCAGGAATACTGTAAGGCATGCTGCAGCCGCGGTAGTTGCGAGAATGAGCCTTCGCACGGTTTGAGCGGTTTTTGGACTGTCAGCCAAAGCTGCTTGCGCCATGATGGCCTCACTGATATTTTTGTCGAGATCATCCGGGACTTCAACTGGCATGTCTTCAGCTATATTTATCAGCTCTTCCATGCTCATCTTTTCTATGTCTTCGATATGTTTCATATTGAAAATTCCTATAATGATTTCTTCAGTTTTTTCCTTGCCTGGCTCAGCAGAACCCTTACCGTAAGATTGCTCATCCCTGTTTTTGCTGCAATCTCCTCATTGGACAGTTCATCTGACACCCTCATTTGCAGGACCTTTCTCTGTCCTTCCGGCAGCTCGCTGATGGCCTTTGCTATGCGTCGGGCAGTTTCTTTGCCGATTGCTTCGCTGTCTGCTGCCATTGTGTCCGGAAGGTTTTCGTCCAGCTGTGCCGGCGGTCTGTAAGAGGCCTTGCGTATCCTGTCTATGCACAGGTTCTTCATCAGGGTCACGCAATATGATTTGGGATTGCGGACATTTTCGAGAGAGTCCCTCGAGTTCCATAACCTGATGTAGAGGTCTTGCACAGCATCTTCCGCATCGGCCCGTGACTCCAGAATGTAAAAAGCCACCTTGTAGAGAAGTCCGCCAAATGTCAGGTATATGTCTGTGAATTGCTTCGTTGTCATTTCACGGGAAATTTCACATCCATGTCTTAGTTTTCTGCGGCGTATTCCATGATTTCATCGACCTGTATGGTTCCGAACAGGCATATCAAAGCTCCGTCTCCGGGGGCGTGCATCACGAAATTGCGTATTTGCGTGCATTCGCTGTCCATGATTCCGTATATTTTCATACAGTCATCTCCGTCTTTCATTTCCATGAGCAGTTCAGCGGAGCCAAGCAGGCGCTCAAGTCTTGAATTGAAGGTTTCGCGTACCTTGTCCGAGGCATCTTCATAATCTACAATGGCCATTTTCTTGATGCCCTTCATAAGTTTCAATGCCTGTTTCAAGTCTTCTTCCTCATCTTTCGATGCCCCCATCTTCAGTGCTGCTTTGAGCATTGATGTGCCGAATGAGCCAATCTTTATGACTTCAAATCCATCCCGGCCGTTATATTCGCTTATGAGGCTCATAAGCTTTTCTGATGGCACAGAGCCGTCTCCATTTTTGGCGAATCCCGCCAATGGGATGAAAACCAATAAAATAGCAATAATGATTCTTTTCATTTTTCAGTTTGTTTGTCTGTCCTGTGCATCCTTTTCATCAGCCGTGAGTCTCTGCTTGTTGGCTTGACTGTTCCAAGGCGATGATAAGTTTCACGAAGTCGGACAGATGTTTTACAATAAGTGTTGGTCCGGGACATGTCCCCGGAAATTTTGCGCGCCGGAATCGGATTCCGCAAATATAGACGAAATATAGTCAGTTTTGTTAATGGAAAATAATGTTTTTTTGCAATCGGCTTTGGTGGGAGGCTGAAAAGTTCGGATATGGTCGGAAAGCATTATGCAAGAGGTTAGTATTGCGTTGGGCATTCGGAGAAAATCAAGGTAGTCCGTGCCGTTGAAAGCTAAAAACATTCACTATTGTTGGTATAGTTTTGTTATTCAGTATGTTAGAGCTGTAGGTGATATGTTTTTCAAACCTTTTTTGTCGCTTCGTGCTCTATTTCCGTTTTTTATGCATATATTTGCGCTAAATTAGAATGATTCAAAATGGGCCGCATGTCTGGACTTATGGATGATTGAGACATAAGCATGGAGTTGAATCCATTATGCCGAGGCGGTAGCAACGGTAGCGAAGTTTGAAATAAATTGCAGGCAGAGTGCAGATGGAAAATTTGTTCTCGCTTTGCAGAAGACAGCATTATAAATTATATTGTATATGGAAAAGGAACTCGTATTGAAAGTAATGAAAGAGGCTGGAAAGCCAATCGCAGCAGGTGAAGTTGCAACTTTGTCGGGACTTGACAGGAAGGTTGTTGACAAGGTGTTTGCTGAACTCAAGAAAGAGGGGGCAATCGTATCACCGGTCAGGTGCAAATGGACTCCTGCTGAGTAGCCGGTTCACCTGATTGAAACAATTGTGACCGCCGGGTCACCCACTGAATAGCTGCATCTGAGGGCAAGGACTTCGTCCAGTTCCTTTCGGATTGCAGCTTTTAAAATGCCGTCCCCAACTCCATGTATGAAGCATATCTTCATTCCGCGATGGCACAGGTTTTCCCGGACAGTACGCCTGAAAATGGCCATCTGGAATTGCAACTGCTGACCTTTGGGGACATTTCTCCCTCCCGGAATGGACTCTATATGCAAATCTATGGTCAGTGTGCCGCAAGGTGCCGGGACAGAAGATTGTTTTGTGGAAGCGGAACTTTTTGAGGGCTTTGGCCTAATATGCTTTAGCATGGACACTTCTTCTTCATCAGTCACTGCAAACTCTCCATAAGCCGCCTGTATTGTCATTCCGTCTTCCAGCTCTATTTCTGCGCTCTTTCCGCCAAGCGAGATGATTTTCCCGCGAAGGTCCGAGTCCATAAGCACAACATTCTGTCCGACCTTAATGATGGTTTCAGAATGCTGCTCATGCTTTTCTTTACCTTGGGCCGCCTTTGGAGACATTGTAGCCTTTGAAGTCTTTGAAGTCACGGCACGGGTCTCCTCCGAAAAGAAAACTTTTCCTTTCAGCTCACCGAAATCCGTTATGATGTCTTTCTTGGCCATTGACGTTCCGCTCCCTTCTATACAAACACTATAGTCCCAGTTTATTCATCCGTGATGTGATGGCACTTGGTTTCCTTCCGAAATGGACTGCTATGGAGTTTACAGGGATTCCTTTTTTACACATGCCAATAAGCTTGTCATCAGCTTCTTCTGTCCAAGGTGCATAGGCATTGGGATGTTCCTGCCTGCAGGCATATACAGAATAGACAGGCTCGCCGCTAAGGCGTTTGTATGCCTTGAGATATTTTTTCAGACGCTTTACATCCTTGTCGCTCAGATAGGGGAGACGGCGGATGTCCATGTTGTCCGTAAGGTCATTGAGTTTAACCGTGACTGCAAGAGGGTTCTTCTTGACACGTCCGATGAAATCATCGTAGTTCTCATTTTCTGAAATTTTTGTGACGCATCTCAGGGTATCGGTTATTTCCTTTGAAAATCCTTCTGCCTCAAGCATTTCAAAAGTCCAAGGTGTATCTTCCACTACATCATGGAGAATGCCTGCTATTTTTTCTTCTTCTGTCCGGCCCATTTCCATGACGCGGAGAGGATGACCGATATAGTCTTTGCCGGATTTGTCGAGTTGCCCTTTGTGGGCTTGCGTTGCGATTTCAATGGCTCTCTGCAGCGTGCTCATGGCATTAATGGAATGAAATTTTTTCCTCAATCAAGTCCAGCAGGTCGTCTATGTCCTCATATGAATTTGCAGTTGTCAAGATTGTGAACAGCTTGCATCCCGCCTCGCCTTCCGACTGCGGACTGACTTCGGCACAGATGAAGTTGCATGCCAAATTATCTTCAGTCGGCACTTCAAATCCATAGCCGGTTGTCCCTAAGAAATCATACTCGCAGATAGGGTTGTCATCCTCAGATGCGCCGATCTCGCCGATGAGTTCTTCATAAGTCCCAGCCGCTTCCATTATGGCATCTGAGCCGTCCGGCATCGGACCATAGCTTATGACGATGGATCTTGCGTCCCCCTCTGTAGCCGATATGTCAATCATGGCACATTCGCGCCCGTCAGGTTCTGTGTATGTTTCAGTTTCCACATTCCATATTTCCGGAACCTGAAGCTCGAGACCGCCAAAGCAAATTCTCATGAGCTTGATGTCAGTGTTTGTCGCTTTCATATAATAATGACTAAAGTTCTTTTTATCCGCATTGAGTTCCGCAAGCATATGTCTTTCCGCATCAGTCTTGCCCGTTTCCTTTGCGGATCATGCAAATATAGCAAAAGTCGAGAGCAGAGGGAAAATTTATTTTCACTATGCCGAGACCAAGCGTATATATGAACGACAGTTCAAATATACGGATTTATCCGGATAATGATAGCCTTGCACTTAATGGACTTGAAGCATTAGGACAGTTAGTATTGTCGGTGCATAGGAGGTAAAGGCGGTATGTGCAAATATATCTGTAAAATCTCATATTCGGCGAGCCTTCAAGAGAAAACGGTTTAAGAAAACGCCATATTTTGAACGGAATGCCCAAGAAAAAGAATTCGGTTTAAAAATCGCCCGTTTCTTAAACCGAATGGACTGTTAGCTAATGTGTTAAGGCTGGACGTAATTACATTCTGCTTCTTTTTGAAGAACATTTTCGGTTTATTGGCATTGCCCCAAAAAGTATATATGATTCCGGATTGTATTGATGTGAAACGAAGAGGCTGAGCCTCTAAATCCAGAATCTGTTTTCTGCCGGCATCTCCATTGACGATGATGTTCAATCTGAGATGCATCTTCCTTGATAGTCTTTGCCATAATACATGAATTTATGGCACAAAAATAGCCGCATTCGGGCGGCTATTAAAGGACAAGTTTATGGTAAAAAATAAAACAGTTTCTAAATAGATGTTATGCATACAGCGACGACCACCATAAACAGTGCCAGCAGACTTATAGAAATAATTGTTGCTCTGTTATTTTCATCTTTTTTTATTTTTGCAAGACGTTGTCTTCCTTCTTCCGTCAACAAATATTGGCCATTGCTATTAGTACCAAGTGTTTCATATTCACAAAGTTTATATTCGTCTTTCATGACGGTGACAAGTTTACTGATTCCAAATCCACAACACGACAAAAATATTCCCTCAGCTATTGTTATCAGCACAACAGCCCACATTTCTAAGGTAGCCACAATACAAAGCGGAGCGAATATGAGACTGACAATGATTCCGAGCACCATTAAAAATAATATTATATTGTGATTCCGCTCTACCCTTCGTTCCTTTTCATAGCGTTTTAGGAATTTTCTGTTGATTGCAGTGCCATATTTTTTCCGGAACGGCCATATCTTCCTCCATATATAACCATAAGTCAACGGCCACCCGAGATTATGTTTTCTGATTTCAGGAAACAATACAATTAGCAAGATTGTCCATAATATAAGAATGGATATGAGACCTGCCACTCCATAGACAATGAATTTAAGCCAGGGCCATATAAGACCGATTAAGCCAAGGCCCAAAAGTATAACAATCGGAATAATGGAAATAAGGAATACCTTAATCACTCCATAGATAAAATCTCCCATAACATTTTGCTGTTGTTTACAAATATAACGATTTTTCTGTAAACCCCTCGGCATCTCGCGACGGCGAGGGGAAATGCTTTTTCAAACAGGGTGCTTACAGGCACCCATTCCTCATGTCAGTTCTCAGCCGGCTTGCCTTCTGCACAATACAGCTCGAAAACAAGTTCGGTGACAGAGACTGATGCGCTGTTCAATTCATCCTGCATGTCACTGAAAATAGAATTGTGGCACTTTTTCCTGGCATGTTCAGGGATGGAGTACGTTATGTTCCGAATCCTTATGGAATGCATCGTCTTTGAAAAACAAAATCGTATTCCCATTCTTATAAAGACAAATATCTGATAACAGTGTATTTATGCTGAAAGTGCTGTAGCCATCTTTGTCAACTATGCTCTTGTCAGATGCAACTTGAAGCAGTATCCAGTTAAGAGAAATAGCTTGTGTAGGAGTCTACCATTATCATGAGAGTATGTGCAGAAAGGACGTAAAGACATTGTGTAGTCTGCCGTCATCTCCTCTACTGAACCTTTAAACTCATTAAATGCGAGTGATAGCAATGCTTTCATAACTCAAACGAATCTCTGGAAACATATATAATGTGTAATCTTTTGAAACATAAGCGGTTTTGACTGAGTCTTGATGCGTTACTTTGCTGAAATGGCACAAAAAAGAGTGACCTGATTGAGTCACTCTGTGGATATGAGGCGATATCCGTTTTTCTATAATAGACTTAGTCGTGCAAGTGTTAACTTCTTGTAGTTGACGAATGAATTGTCGATGATATTAAACCATTTGTCCTTATAGTAATACAGACACTTACTCATGATCTTTCAATTCTATTACACCAATCCTTGACGTAGGGCTCTTCGCTCAATGGCATTGTAGGACTAAGTGCAGTCGCATCTTTCATGCTCAGATATGCCTTGTCATATGCAAAGCAGTATCCTTCCTCGGACTCTGTGATGATTCCGCAGAATACATCTTTTATGTAAACCTTTCCTTGCTTCATGCTGTCTATTCAATCTTAGCTGGCTTAAGCTCTTCTCCAAAAAGTTTCAAGACCATATTTACCTTGTCTAACTGCACGGTGGATTTACCTCGCTCCAGTTCCCTGACAAAGCGAAGTCCGACTCCAGCGCGCTCAGCAAGTTCCACCTGAGTGAGTCCATGCTGCTTGCGCCTTGTTTTGATATGTTCTGAGATAGTCATATAATTTATACCCTATGGGGTACAAATATAGCAAATCTTCTTAAAATTGTACCATTTCGGGTATAAAAACAAATATTTTCTTATGGATTGTACCCGAAAGGGCGCAAATTAACGTTTGAATCTTTTTGGAGAACAGTCTTGTCCTGAAATAGGTTAACCGATTATAGAACAACAAGCTGTCAGAACTTTATATATAATGGCTTTATTATCAATTGTTTGCATTTGGTGTGTCGAATTATATACCCGAGGTTTGACAATTGGTTGATATGCAGGTTGTTATGAGTGGCTAGGGATTCGCAGGAGCAGTGCCACTTGCCTGTGAAAAGTAATCCGGAGTATCGTAATAGTGTCCCAAATAGTTGTAGCAAGGGGCATTTTTCGCTCAGGTATAAGACTGGGCGCAATATCTTTTACTCATTGAAAACAATATTACACATAAAACTAACTTTGAATCCTATGGTTGTGAATTGCTTTCAAACTTTATATCTTTGACCTACTGATAACAATCAGGTGGTTGAAAAGCAAGGCAAGACACCTGTTGTGAATTGCTTTCAAACTTTATATCTTTGACCTACTGATAACAATTCATCCTCATCAGTTCCGGTTGAACCAAACGTTGTGAATTGCTTTCAAACTTTATATCTTTGACCTACTGATAACAATTATTCTGCTCAGAGTGCTGTATGAAGTGCGTTGTGAATTGCTTTCAAACTTTATATCTTTGACCTACTGATAACAATACAAGTCTTCTACACTGTCAAACAACTCCTGTTGTGAATTGCTTTCAAACTTTATATCTTTGACCTACTGATAACAATCAAATAAAATGAAACTTGTGACCGAGGCTAGTTGTGAATTGCTTTCAAACTTTATATCTTTGACCTACTGATAACAATCTACAGAGAGGTTGTAAGCTATTTGAGGCGGTTGTGAATTGCTTTCAAACTTTATATCTTTGACCTACTGATAACAATAATAGGTCAAAGAGTATTCAAAGAGCTTATGTTGTGAATTGCTTTCAAACTTTATATCTTTGACCTACTGATAACAATATAGTCATAAGGAATGTCCATGCCGTTGTAGTTGTGAATTGCTTTCAAACTTTATATCTTTGACCTACTGATAACAATTAGTCAAAGAGTTTATGAATAAAGTGGCCTGTTGTGAATTGCTTTCAAACTTTATATCTTTGACCTACTGATAACAATCTTATTACAAGCATGAAAGTACTTGGTCATGTTGTGAATTGCTTTCAAACTTTATATCTTTGACCTACTGATAACAATGATAGCGATGAGGCCCTTTGACCAAAGGGGGTTGTGAATTGCTTTCAAACTTTATATCTTTGACCTACTGATAACAATACGCTGTAATGGTAGCGCAAATGGCGGAAAGTTGTGAATTGCTTTCAAACTTTATATCTTTGACCTACTGATAACAATGATAAATCTTACGTATATAATCGTCGGCCTGTTGTGAATTGCTTTCAAACTTTATATCTTTGACCTACTGATAACAATTGGCACGGATGGCAATTTTGTTGCCTCGTGGTTGTGAATTGCTTTCAAACTTTATATCTTTGACCTACTGATAACAATCTCACATCTACTGTCATCACCAAACTCCTCGTTGTGAATTGCTTTCAAACTTTATATCTTTGACCTACTGATAACAATTGGCTGATAGAGATGTTAACGGAAGCGTTCGTTGTGAATTGCTTTCAAACTTTATATCTTTGACCTACTGATAACAATTTGTGAAGTTTGAAGTAAATGAATTATTGTGTTGTGAATTGCTTTCAAACTTTATATCTTTGACCTACTGATAACAATTCATGGCTGCATTTTAATATTAGCGACACTGTTGTGAATTGCTTTCAAACTTTATATCTTTGACCTACTGATAACAATCGTCACCTTGAACTCCGGTCAAGGAAATACGTTGTGAATTGCTTTCAAACTTTATATCTTTGACCTACTGATAACAATAGTACAAAACATGTTGAATGACATTGACAAGTTGTGAATTGCTTTCAAACTTTATATCTTTGACCTACTGATAACAATGGGTTGTAACTACCGTATTCTTCGGTGGTGTTGTGAATTGCTTTCAAACTTTATATCTTTGACCTACTGATAACAATTCATCCTCTTCAGTTCCGGTTGAACCAAATGTTGTGAATTGCTTTCAAACTTTATATCTTTGACCTACTGATAACAATGGAGCATTAAAATTATTGTGCTAAGGGGGCGTTGTGAATTGCTTTCAAACTTTATATCTTTGACCTACTGATAACAATACAAAGCCGTCAATGCTTATCTTAGCATCGTTGTGAATTGCTTTCAAACTTTATATCTTTGACCTACTGATAACAATTCTTTTGGAGATTGTAGTCGGTTTTTGCTGTTGTGAATTGCTTTCAAACTTTATATCTTTGACCTACTGATAACAATCCTTGTTCTGTATCACCTGTGTTGCCCACCGTTGTGAATTGCTTTCAAACTTTATATCTTTGACCTACTGATAACAATTCCGAAGTGTTTGCAGCCAATTCGCTGTCTGTTGTGAATTGCTTTCAAACTTTATATCTTTGACCTACTGATAACAATAAAGAACAGTATCGATATATTTGTCTGCAGGTTGTGAATTGCTTTCAAACTTTATATCTTTGACCTACTGATAACAATCACTGTTTGAGCATGAGTTTGAGGTACGTTGTTGTGAATTGCTTTCAAACTTTATATCTTTGACCTACTGATAACAATCTGAGATGTCGAGGAGAGAGTTTATAAGGTGTTGTGAATTGCTTTCAAACTTTATATCTTTGACCTACTGATAACAATCACATGACATAACGAGGCCGATGCCTGACTGTTGTGAATTGCTTTCAAACTTTATATCTTTGACCTACTGATAACAATGCATCCTTGTATGTGAAGTGCTTCGATTTGGTTGTGAATTGCTTTCAAACTTTATATCTTTGACCTACTGATAACAATCGCACGTTGCGATAAAAAATAGCATCACAAGTTGTGAATTGCTTTCAAACTTTATATCTTTGACCTACTGATAACAATCAAATGAAATGAAACTTGTGACCGAGGCTGGTTGTGAATTGCTTTCAAACTTTATATCTTTGACCTACTGATAACAATAGCTTAGTTGTTACCAAATCCGCGGTGCTGGTTGTGAATTGCTTTCAAACTTTATATCTTTGACCTACTGATAACAATCTTCGATGTCACGTCCGTTGAATTCGTAAGGTTGTGAATTGCTTTCAAACTTTATATCTTTGACCTACTGATAACAATTGAAAGAAGTGTCTATCTTTTGTTTTACTAGTTGTGAATTGCTTTCAAACTTTATATCTTTGACCTACTGATAACAATGATGGTAAGAATATATGAAGTTAACAACAGGTTGTGAATTGCTTTCAAACTTTATATCTTTGACCTACTGATAACAATTTCTTAAATTTATACTCAGAATAAAGATCAGTTGTGAATTGCTTTCAAACTTTATATCTTTGACCTACTGATAACAATCTGACGTGTAGATTGTGTCGGCATCGACGGTTGTGAATTGCTTTCAAACTTTATATCTTTGACCTACTGATAACAATAGTATTACGATGTCCCAACATTGACTCGCGTTGTGAATTGCTTTCAAACTTTATATCTTTGACCTACTGATAACAATGGGATGGAATGACAACGCATTTAAACTTGTGTTGTGAATTGCTTTCAAACTTTATATCTTTGACCTACTGATAACAATAAGCGGTAGTGATGAGGGCGAGGGCTGCGAGTTGTGAATTGCTTTCAAACTTTATATCTTTGACCTACTGATAACAATGTTCTTCAGGAGTGTAGAGTACATGACGTCGTTGTGAATTGCTTTCAAACTTTATATCTTTGACCTACTGATAACAATAGTCGGCATAGTAGAGAGATGTCTGAAGGGGTTGTGAATTGCTTTCAAACTTTATATCTTTGACCTACTGATAACAATGATTGACGGATGTCTATGAGTTCCTGTATCGTTGTGAATTGCTTTCAAACTTTATATCTTTGACCTACTGATAACAATACCAATTCGAAATTAGAGTTAATGTTGTCTGTTGTGAATTGCTTTCAAACTTTATATCTTTGACCTACTGATAACAATTCGCTGGTGCCGTCGATGTTAACGACCGCGGTTGTGAATTGCTTTCAAACTTTATATCTTTGACCTACTGATAACAATACTTAGCTCTTCACCTACATTGTACATCTGTTGTGAATTGCTTTCAAACTTTATATCTTTGACCTACTGATAACAATGCCGGTACTAAATTTGAGTTCACCATTGACGTTGTGAATTGCTTTCAAACTTTATATCTTTGACCTACTGATAACAATCCATGAAATTTATCGGAGCCTAACGACCTGGTTGTGAATTGCTTTCAAACTTTATATCTTTGACCTACTGATAACAATTCGAAGAATTTAAAGACTTGCTGCATGTAGGTTGTGAATTGCTTTCAAACTTTATATCTTTGACCTACTGATAACAATTGGTCTCCACCAAATTGAAGCATTTCGTTGGTTGTGAATTGCTTTCAAACTTTATATCTTTGACCTACTGATAACAATGGATTCTTTGAAGAATGCACAGCACTGTCTGTTGTGAATTGCTTTCAAACTTTATATCTTTGACCTACTGATAACAATCGTTTCGTCCTTGGTATCCGAAAGTACCGTGTTGTGAATTGCTTTCAAACTTTATATCTTTGACCTACTGATAACAATATGATATCATGACAGAGGGGGTGACCAATTGTTGTGAATTGCTTTCAAACTTTATATCTTTGACCTACTGATAACAATGCTCAACGCGGCCCTCATTTACCTTAATGTGTTGTGAATTGCTTTCAAACTTTATATCTTTGACCTACTGATAACAATCGCGACCTATAGAATTAAAACTAGAGGATTGTTGTGAATTGCTTTCAAACTTTATATCTTTGACCTACTGATAACAATTTATTTTTTTTTACCCTTCTGCTATTCATGGTTGTGAATTGCTTTCAAACTTTATATCTTTGACCTACTGATAACAATAGATCTGCAGTAAGTCATTTAATCACAACTTTTTATGAGGTTGTTGTCAGAATAAAAATCCGATAATTCTATCGGATTTTTTTGTTTATATAGCTCTGTTTTGGCTTTCTGAGTTGATGATGATGCTGGAGGCATATGGCCGCAAAGAACTTCAGAACAGTTCCAATTGTATGTTTTCTGTAGGCGGTTCTTTTGATTTCTTTTCCGCAAACAACTCCATTGAACCGAATTGCTTGTCTGTAATGGAAAGGATGCCGACTTGGCCTAAGGGTGGCAGGAATGTCTTGACACGCTTGATATGTACGTTCGCATTTTCCGCACTCGGACAATGTCGCATGTATATCGAGAACTGGAACATTACGAAACCGTCAAGAATCAGGTTCTTGCGGAATTCTGCCGCTGCTTTCCGTTCTTTTTTTGTGTCCGTAGGGAGGTCAAAGAAAACAAGTACCCACATAACTCTATATTCACTGATGCGGTCCATATCATGTTATTTCCGGATAAATTAACCTTCGTGTTTCTCCGTTGAAGCATTTTGCCAATGATGCAGTCGTTTTTGAAGCCGCTACCATGAGAGGGCTGCGCTGGCCGTTTATGGTGACTTCAATTGCAGGTATTGACAGTAATTTTGTCTTGACTTCTTTTGTCAGTTCCTGAGGACATTCTGAAGATACGATTTCATATACAAGTTTGTCAATGTAAGGACGATACGGTTCCATGATGTCGTCTGCAAGGCAGTATGCGTTGTATCTGTTATGATGATGAATCCCGAGTGTGGGCAACAGACCGCTGCCTACAAGTGCACGGGCTATTATTGCCCGAAGTATGGCATAGCCGTAATTGAGCATGTTGTTCGGGAAATCCTCGAATTGCCCCCTAATGAATTCCGGATGCCCTGGAAATATGGTTTTCCAATAATAAGCGGCTGCGCGTGCTTCCATATTCTCAGTATCACCGCTTCTGACCTGTCCTTCCCATACATTCATGTTGTTGTGGATTTCTCCAGTGGTGTATTTGAGCACGGCGGCCTGATTGTGTATCTTGGCCTGGATGGTCTGTTGCCACAATTGTTTCTTGAGCGGCAGCGAAGAGTCCAGCTGTTGCCTGAAACGTTCGTTCTGTATGGTATTGCAATATAGCGGAAGCATAAGCCCGACCGGAAGGTGATTGCTTCCGCATGTCACTATAGCGCAATTGTTATCGATAAGTGTCTCCATCAGGCCTTGTGTAAGCGTTATCTGCCGATGGTCAAGTATGATCATGCCTATGTCTTCGATAGGAACTGTCTTTGCCGGCTTTTTCATGCATTCTGCCGATGTGGTTCCTTCTCCATCGTTATGGCTTTCCTGGTTGCTCATATCGTGGCCGTGTGCCTGGGACGTCTCCGGCAGGCGTATCACAAGTTGTCCCAGTTTCAAGGACAGGTAGGCCGGGTTGCCGAAATACAAGGTGCGCTTGATCATAACACAAAATCTTTAAGTTAGTATTCTCCTGTCTGGACAATTTGTCCTATGTGGTTTATGCGGACTTTGACGATGCTACGAAGATTATTGGGAGTTGAAATGCGTTTCCATGCTATTTCCTGCAATTCTTTCTTTTCTTCAACATTAGTTTCTAAATGGTTTCGGAATACATAGTATTTGCTGGCCAACTTCTGCACCCTAAACAAATTAGGACTGATAACCGCATAATTGTCAGGATTCAGCAGATCATATTCATTAGGGTCAAAACTAGTCTCCGGATTTGGGAATACAAAATATTCATTCTGTTTCATGGTGAACAGAAATTCCCAGCCGTCTGCCTTCCCGTATTCCCTGTCTATGATAGGAATACCGAGTGTGACGCGTGCTACAGCATCATAGAAAGACACAATCTGTTCCTGAAGATTGCCCTCCGCATCCCGGAATATCGCGACATGATGATTGTTTCCCGGACTTACATAATCCGTTGGCATCTTTGCGCCATCGGCATTCAAGACAGCATGGCCGGAATGGTCGCATTTGTCATGAAGGGCCACTGCGTTATTGACACCTTTGATTTTTACACTTTTTATCCGTATGCCCTTCTCCTTGTTCAGCCATATGGGATTGGTTTCCAAATCGGAAAATGCCTTCTGTGAATCACCGCCAAACTCATCCAGCCTTGCCTGCAGAATCCGTCTGATACCGTCATCAACCACCTTGTCCACTTTCAAATCCTTATTTACAGGTTTTCTTATAGTAAACATCTCCTCCATAGACAGCAATGCAACCTTTCCCGGAACCGTCCGCGTATGCATCGCGTCAACATAGACCGGAGACTTGTCAATGCTGTTCTTTCCGGAAAATGCCTTCTTCGGGTCACCTCCAAACTGTTTCAGACGTTCCATAAGTGCCGTGCGATATATCGGGCTGGCAACTTTTGAAATTTTGTCGGAAGTAAATGTCGGACCGACCTTTTCCAGCTTGGTGGCATATCTCTGAATCTGGCCATAAACTGTCTCATTATGCAGCTGTCCTCTTGGCGTAAGCTGGACTTTCTGTCGTGTTCCTCCCATGCACTTGGTGCGGTTTACATTTCTCGTGACAACCTTATTCTTCGCCTTAATTGACACAAGGGTATTTTCAAGCTGCCTGCGTGCCTCTCTTCGGAATTCGTCAAGCGGCATCGGAGGCATGAAACGCAATCTGCCCCCGACCTTGTCCCGATAAAGTTGCGTTCGTTCTATGGCCATGACGACATCGGTGCGGTCGGACTTCTGCATGTCCAGTACGCTGTATTGCGACAGTTCTGCCATGTATTCCTTGCCAACTTCTTTCTGGATTCTGGCATTCAGGTTGTTCAGATATTGGATGTACGAAAGCTTGGTGAATGCTATCGTCAAGGCATCCATCGCATGATGCCTGTGGTCATTCCTCTTTGTCCAATCCTTGATTTTCTTTATTCTTCTTCCGTCATGGTCCTGAACAATTTCAGTAAGGCCGAGCCTGTCATATTTGTCCCAGTTAAGTTCTTTCATGACATCCACAAGCTGCCAATCCTCGCGCAATCTGTCTGTCACAGAGCCGGTAGTGGAAACGACATGCCTTGCAATTTCTTCCAGCATGGACTTGGCCTTACGTGCAATATACTGAGAATCGCGGAGGTCGCGTGCAATGAAGTCTGAAGGGATGTCCGCCATTTGCATCAGCAGCTTGTTCCGCTTGGCTTTGCTGATACTGTTTGCCTTATAAAGCTTCTCAACCCTGCCCACGTATTCCTCAAGCTTGGATTCCCCATATTTGTCTTTCACATAATCGTATGCGGTGGCATTTCCCTTGTCTAAGTTCACCTGCCTGGCCTCCAGCGTCTTGTTGGAGAATGAATCGTCGAAAAGCCGTGACTGAGGTATAATATGTTCTATGTCAAATTCTTTGGAAAAGATTTTTTCACGCGGAATATAAGTATCTGAATACAATGACTTGTATCCGTTATCCTTCAGCTCCTCGTAAAGCCTGTATCTGATGACATCATTCCTGTTCGGATTGGCAATGCCGAAGTCTTTCTGCAACATTTCTTTTATTGCTTTATGCTTTTTGTCAGCATCATTTACAGCCTTGCTCAGCTCCTCACGTTCCGCAGCGCTTTTCTTCAGTTCGCGGGCAAGCTCTATCCTTATCTCGTCCGGCCTGCCGTATTCATCAATCACAGCATTGACAACGTTGACCATCTGATTCAGAATCTTTTCGACCACAGGATTCCGCAGGCTGTTCTTCGGCAATATTTCGAGATGCTCTTTGAGTATTTTCGATTCAATCTGCTCCTTCGTCAATGATTTTTTTGAATGATTATACCCGGCATATGCACATGCAAGACTATACTCATTGCCCTCTTTCATAAAAGTGAGTATTCTTTTCATTGCCTTTGTGCTCAAGCTGCCATAGTCTGGCGCAAAGGTGACATTTGCAAGAACTTTTGCATATTCCGGTTCAAAGCCTGTGATTTCAGATATCTTGGAAATAAGCTTTTCATTGCCTGAAACGGATTTGTCACCCTCGTAGGAGTACAGGAGATGCCATAATCTGTATGCCCCCTGTTCTTCAAATGCCTTGCCTTCAAGTGAAGAGTCAAAATGCAGGAAATCAGTCCTGTAGCCAAGACCAGCGAAAATATCTGAAATTATGCCTGCTGCTTTTGACAACGGCATTTTGCTGAAGTCGTATTCATCGTGTCCGGTCAACATGATGATTTTCGAGTATGCCCTGAATAATGACGCCATTGTCCTGTTCCCGTCAATCTCCTTATAGTTAAGGACGATTTCCTTTTTCTTGTTTTCAAGGCTCACAAGAACTTCAGGCTCATACATCTCATCAGGGGCAAATAATGAATCCTGATTGCGTTCCCTGACGGACTTTTCCGGAGAAAGGCATTTTATGATTTCGGCTTTGGAAAGTTTGTCACATGTGCAAAGCCTGTCAAACAGACGTTCTTTCTCCTCCTGTGACAGATGTCTCTTGTTTGCTGTCAGATTGTTGAGCACCTGCCAAATCTTGAACTCCTGGAACAGTGGAGAAGATTTTGGACAGACTCTCGGGCCGACCAGCTTTTTCTTTATCTTTCCGTCACAGGTGATTTCAATCTCACGTCCTTCAAGTTCACATATGCTTACAAGCCCTTTCTGACTTTTTAGAGGGCGCTGGTAAAATATGATGATGTCCCGTACACGTTTTTTAAGCTCATCCGTAAGTTCCGGATGATACTTCGCTTGCACAGACCAGATTCTTTCGAACTCGTCCATATAGTCCTGCCTGTAGAAGACCGTGTTCTTCAGGCTGAAATGAGAATCTCCGCTTATCTTTTGAGCAAGATATTGCCCCACAGTCTGATTGTTGAAATACAATTCTTTGCTGCGGTCGCTGATTGCTCCGAGATACCCGCTTGAGCCGTTTATCTGGGAGTTTATCTTCTGAAAGACTACGGCCAGGGATTCAAGAGCCATCTGTTCCTCAACGGCTTTTGCCCTCCAGAAATAATTTTCTTTCTTGAGTTCCTCTCCTTTGGTCGTGCGGCTTATTCCGTTTATCCGGAAATGCTTTTCACATATTGCCCATGTCTGTTTCTCGTTCTTGCCTTCCAGCTCACTTTTCAGAGCGTCAGTGAATATTTCAGGATAAAACTTTTTCTGGCAGTTCCATACTTTGTCAAATTCGGCCTGCAAGTCTGACCTGTAGAAATCCGGAATATACTTTTTCCCGGACTTGATGAGTTGATATACATATTGTCCTGGAGTAAGATTGTTTTCATATAAGGCTTTCGCAACCGTCATCCCGTCTATGAGCTGTCCGTCTTCATCATTATTCACTTTTCGGCTGCTCTTATATCCCCGCTTTTTGTTTATCATCAAGAGAATGCGTGCAAATTCTTCAAGAGAAACCTCGTCTGTAGCCGATTGTGCCCTCAGTCTTAGGGTTTCAAATGTGCTTCCCGGGCCTTGTTCCGTAAGAATTGCCGTGTCACTTATCAGGCCTGCATTCTTTAGTTCGTTTATAAGGTATGCTCTACGCAGTTTGTAGCGTTGCAGGTTTCTTCTGGCTCCACGTTTGAGTGTACGTTCCGCATTAGTGGTGATAGGCTTTCCTTTATTGAAATTTGTCTGCTCATCGACTGTGAGAGGATTGACTCTGACTCCTATCTTGACGATGGATGACTTTTCTTCTGATGTTTCTGATTCTTTTACAAATGCCCATCCTATAGATGTGGTTCCAAGATCAAGGCCGAGGATATTTTTCATGATTAAAATGTGTTCTGTTATACTTATGCAGTGTGCTTGTAAATTTAGGGAAATCTCGTGTGAAAATCAAATAATAATGTCTGCAATAGAATGCAATGTTTTTATTTGGCATGTGAATGATGGTTGTAAATGATTGATTATCTGTCAAATATTAAACATGAATGTGTTAGGGGAACAAAAGAGAAAGCGAGACCCAAAGGCCCCGCTTTAAATGTTTGCACAACGGAATAATCCTTATTGTGAATTGCTTCAAACTTCTGCAAAAATACGCAGTTTTCTGTAAAAAGCAAATATGTGATGGGAAAGATTGCTCTGTTATCAGGAAATGGAGGCATGTTTGGGGTGATTACATTATATTCACGGATTACTTTGAATCCTGCTTGGGCATAATGTCCTTGCTATAAAATTGTTTGTGTCTTGACGGGTGTGCCGGTTACATATTCATACTTGTGTAAGTGTTTAAGGGTTAAATTGTTGTGAATTGCTTTCGAACTTTGTATCTTTGACCTGCTGATAACTCTAAAATGAAATATATAAGAGATGAAAACGTTATATGATGCAGCTAAAAGGGCGGGGTTTATGGGAACCGTATTGTTGTCTTTGGCTTTTCCGGCGGTGAGTCGGGAAAATGACGGGGCCTGGCAAACAGGAGGAGAGCCGGAGGTGATTGAGGTAGAGATTGACGGGGCTGTCGGTAAGTTGGCCGGGATTGTTTGTCGGCCCGGAGTGGCGGAAGGGGAAACTGTCCCGATGGTTATTCTTATGCATGGATTCATGTCTGACAAGCAGTCGCGGGTTATTGGTGACATTGCGGAAAAGCTGATGGAGAAGGGGGTTGCGAGTATCCGGTTTGATTTCAACGGGCATGGGGAGAGCGATGGGGAGTTCGGGAATATGACTGTTGCCAATGAGATTGAGGATGCCGCGAAAGTTTATGAATATGTAAGGTCGCAGGATTTTGTGGGGTCTGTCGCTTTGCTGGGGCATTCGCAGGGCGGGGTCGTCGCAAGCATGCTGGCTGGAGAATTGGGCGCAGGGAAGGTTGCATCGCTTGTTTTGATGGCTCCTGCTGCGGTTCTTAGGGATGATGCTTTGAACGGAGTCATGTTCGGTGTCCGGTATGATCCTCATGATATACCGGAATATGTACCCGTGTCTGGACGTCGTGTGGGACGTGAATATGTCAAGGTGGCCCAGACATTGCCGATATATGAAACGGCTGCGCTGTATGGAGGGCCTGTCTGCATAATTCACGGAATGTCTGACGATATTGTGCCTTATAGCTATTCGGTAAGGTATAAGGAAAGCTACAAGGATGCCGTGTTGCATCTTGTAGAAGGTGAGGACCATGGTTTTTCTGTCAGGCGCGATGAGGTGACGGATATGGCGGTGCAGTTTTTGGCGGGACCGGGAAAATGATTACAGCAGATTTTCCAGTTCTTTCATTTTTTTCCTTGCAGATGCCTTTTTGTACAGGACTTCATATACCATGTCGGCTATCGGCATGTCTATCTTGTGCCTGAAGTTGATGTGCCTTATGCAATCGCTGGCAAAATAGCCCTCCGCTACCATTGTCATCTCGTTCAGCGCGCTTTTGACGGTGTGGCCGCGTCCTATCAGAAGTCCCAGGCGGCGGTTCCGGCTGTAGCTGGAGTAGCATGTCACAAGCAGGTCTCCGAGATAGGCCGAGTTCATAGTGTCCCTTGCGTCAGGATAGCTTTCAGACAGGAATCTTGTCATCTCCTTCGCGCAATTTGATATAAGGACAGCAAGGAAATTGTCACCATAGCCAAGGCCTACTGCCAATCCTACAGAAAGTGCATAGATGTTTTTCAGTATGGCCGCATATTCTACGCCGTACAGGTCTGTCGAGTAGCTCAGTTTTATATAATCTGTGGAAATCTTGTTTCCGATTATGGCGGAATTTTCTGAATCAGTGCATACTATGGTCAGGTATGACAGTTTTCTCCGTGACACTTCTTCCGCATGTGACGGGCCTGATATGATGCCGATTTGCTTGTATGTGAGGCCGTATCTGTCATGGATATATTCAACGGCAGTCTTGTAGTCGCCGGGGATTATGCCTTTGATGGCCGAGACTATGAATTTGTCTTTTAGAGGGGCGGTCATTCCTTCTAGAAAATCTTTCAGGTAGGCTGACGGGGCAGCCATTATGATTATGTCGGCATTTGAAACGACTTCATCAATGTCACCGCTTGGACGTATCCTGCTCATGTCAAATTCGAGGTCATTCAGATATTTTGGATTCCGGCCTTCAGAAACAAGAGTTCCGAGCACTTCAGGATTCTTGATATACCACCATACCTCTTTTTCGTTCCCGGCCAGAAGGCTTACGATTGCCGTGGCCCAGCTGCCGTGTCCGATTACGGCGCAAACTGATTTGTCGCTTAATTTATGTTCCATAATGTCCTGTTTCATAATATGTCAGCCTTTCCCGGCCCCTGTAAGTCAGGCAAAGGTAAGATTTTATATTGTACAGGCAGTGGAAACCGGAGAAATTTGTCTGCATTTATTAAAAAATCAAACAAATTTCTGAACATAAAATGGCATTTGGCATTAGTGTAGTGCCGATTTTTACAAATATCCGTGTACTTTTTCGTTACGCGGATCGCATTCTCGAATTTTGCATCCGTAAACATTTTGGAAGATAATGATATGGGAATTTATCAGAAACGTTACGTTCCGCTTACGACGGATGCCGGCTTCAAGGCTGTGTTTGCCGACAGGGCCAACAAGCCGCTGCTGATCAGGCTGCTTAATAACCTGCTCCCGGAAGGGGTGATTGTCAAGGATATTGTGGAGTATTGTGACCGGGAACAGTGTCAGGACACGATTTTGTCGAAGAAAACGGTGCTTGACCTCATATGCAGAGGTGATGACGGTTCCCAATTCATTGTGGAGGTGCAGAACAGGCCTTATCTGCAGCTTGGGCAAGGGGAGGATTATGTTGACCTTCATCCGGTATATGTGGTGAGCATCTTGAACCATAAGCTCAGGCATCATGATGAAAGACAATGGGATAAGGACTGTGTGGTGTCACATTATGAATTTATGGAAATCCGTACAAAAGAAGTTGCACCTATGACAATTTCTATTACCTTTGCAGAGTTGGCGCGATTCGCAAAGACACTTGACGAGTGCAGTTCTGAGCAGGATTACCTGTTCTATTGGTTCATAAACGGAGGAAATGCCGATGTCATTCCGGACGCAATCAAGAATAGGGCATTCGTCAGCCAGTTGGCCGGTGCATGTGAATATGCGGCACTCACAAAGGAGCATAGACTTAGATTTGAAGCAAACATGATAAACGAATTGGATATCTTATACGGTAAGCGGCAGGAATTCAAGAACGGCCGCGAAGAAGGGTTTGCTGCGGGGATGGTAGAAGGAGAAATCAAAGGAGAGGCAAAGGGAATCCGCAAGATGGCCCTTGCAATGAAAAATGCCGGAATGCAATTCCGGCAGATAAGTGAGATGACTGGACTGTCCGAGCTGGAAGTCGCGGAACTCTAGGCTTCAGGGCAGGCTATGATTTCAATCAGATTGCCTTCCGGGTCTGCCACACAGCTTTCGTAATATCCGTCGCCTGTTGTGCGCGGGGCGCTGACAACTTTATAACCGTCATCTGAAAGCCTGGACGTAAGGCTGTCAACCTTGTCTTTGCTTCCTGCATTGAACGCGATATGCGCATAGCCGCATTGGAACGTATCCAGCAAGGCACCATGTGCAGTCTCAGGACGGTTCATCAGTTCAAGACATGCTCCTGACGCAAAGCTGAGCATATATGTCTTCAGGCCGGTGCGCGGGTTATGGTACATTTCATTTGCCGTTCCTCCGAAATATGTGCACCAGAATTTTTTGGCCTGCTCGAGCTCTTTCACGAACAGGCCTATATGATGTAGTCCTTCCATTACCTCTTGTTTTTCAGCCAGCGCTCTGTGAGATATTTGCGGACCGGCATGTCGTACAATTTCAGGCAGGCGTATGCGATGCCTATTGACAATATGATGCTTCCCGCCGCTACCGTGATGTGGGCATAGGCCGGAGCGTCCGGATGTGACCAGGCCCAGTTCATCTGTACATACATGACAGGGTAGTGAGTGATGTAGAGCGGATATGACAATTCTCCGAGGAAAGTGCAGATTCTTGTGCTTTTTTCTCCCTTGATCCGGCTTCCTGCTCCCATGGCGACTACGACAGGGAAGAGGACCAGTATGCATGCGGCATTATAGATGCCGTTAGCGACATTGCCTTCTCCTCCTATGCACGGAATCGAGAATATGGCGGCAAGAATCAGTGAGCACCACCAGAATGCACCTTTGACAGTGATGGATTTGCCGATGCGTGACAAGAGAAGCCCGCTCAGGAAAGGATATGCGAGCCTTGTGAATCCGATATACATCTGTTCGGGGGTAATGCTCCATCCGCCTATCACGGTGTATGCGTATGCGCTTGCGACACGTCCTTCTGTGAGCAGGCCGAAAACATTCCAATTCAGGCAGAGGTCAAGCGTACAGAATGCGGCAGCTGCAGTCAGGACTCCAAGTATAGCCTTAGGAAGCCTTCTGAGGACAAGGGCATAAAGAATGTTTGCCGCATATTCCCATGTGAGGGACCAGTTAGGGCCGTTGAAAGAGTTCATCTCGCCCCAGCCGCGTATGTCCATCTTCGGACCGCACGGAATCATCAGGCATCCCATGACAAAGGCAAGGAGCAGTTTCCAGCCTGGGATGTTTCCGATTATCGGGAAGCCGTCTCCCTGTCCGAAGAAATACAGGCAGGCTCCTACCACGGTGCCCATTACCACCATCGGATGCAGGCGTACAAGACGTCTCTTGAAGAATCCCCATGTGCTCATTTTGTTCCAGCGGTCATCATAAGCATATCCTATGACGAAGCCGGAAAGCATGAAGAAGAAGTCCACTGCAAGATAGCCGTGGTTGATGATCTGGCCTGCAGGGCCTGGAGAATAGGCCTCGAAAACGTGAAACAGGACCACCAGTACGGCGGCTACGCCTCTGAGACCGTCTAGAATCTCGTATCTCGGTTTGGATGCCAAATAAACGTTGTTTGTCATGTTTGTTTTGTGTTAAAATGGCCGCATTGCCTGCGGTCCGGTTAGTTTGAGGCGATGGCAAAATCAGCCAAAGCGCTGCAAAGATAACCGGATTTTCCACATTATCCTAACCTATTATGTATTTGCCTATTTTAGGAATCCTTTGCAGAAGCACTGATATGGCTGCAACGCATGCGAAAGCTGTAAATGCGGACAGCAGTATCTCGAGGGGAGTAGTCCAGAATCCTAGCATGCCTTCGCTGCCGGACCCGAGCCAGCCGCGGAAAAGGCCGCATATGGGGGCAAGAATCAGCATGTGGCATAAATACATTCCGTAGCTTGCTTTTGATACAGGCAACAGGACTTTTGAGTAAAAGCGTCCGTGAGCGTTCGCTTTCCGGAAAATCAGCAGCCATGCTATGGTCATCAGAGCCACTCCGAGCGTGTCGTTGCACCATGTGGTTTCCCACCATACGGCCATATCGACAGCGCCTCCGACCGGGAATATGCCTTGAGCGCTTTTAAATGCCCTGTGGAGGAAACCGCCGAAGGAAATCGCAAAGCCGAGCAGATAGCACGGGATGGATATGGACAGTGTCCTTGCCCATGACATGACTCCAACGAATTTACGGAAATACAATCCTAAAAGCAGGTAGCCGATGAAGCCGCTGAAATAATAGAACAGGCCGTATGCGTTCCAGCTGGCCTCTCCCCAAAGAGGGAACAGTGCCTGTCTCGGAATGCCTGTCGGGCCATAGGTTATGGCAAGGGGCGATTGTGAGGCCCAGTCGCGTATGATAGGGATGAGTGTCGTGAAAAGCCAGATGCCCAAATAGAATTGAAGTTCTCTTTTCCCGACTTTTTCAGCCCATGGAGAGAGCAGCGGCATCAGAAGGTATATCCCGCACAGCATATATACGAACCACAGATGTCCGGCCGCATAGTTGAAATTCAGAAGCAGGTCCTTGAGATTGGACACCGGCTCTCCGAAAGCGAAAGCATATACAAGGCTCCAGATTATGAACGGGATAAGGATGCGCACGGCCCTTTTCCTGAAAAATTCTCCGGCGGAGTAGTGCAGAGGGAACTGCAGGTAGCTGGAGGCTACGATGAACAGCGGTACGCAGGCACGCACGAATGAATCGAAGAATGACGCCCAGAATGCATCTGTTTTTGTAAGTATGAGGGCACCGTCTCCGCCAAGGTAGAATGGCTCAGTACTGTGCACGATGAATACCATGAGGCAGGCCGCAATTCTCATCCAGTCAATCCAGGCTTCGCGGCCCTGTTTTTTCTCAGTCAGATTGTTTTCCATTTGCTTTTTTGTGATTTGAGCGGCAAATTTCGGAATTCAGGATGAGAAAAAAGTTGTCCCACATTAAATTCTTTCCTCAGAACGTATGTGACTCAGCGTGGGCAGGGTGATTCCGAGGTACGAGGCGATGTGCCCGAGATTGGCACGTCTGCATACTTCCGGAAATTCTTCGGTGAATATGCGGTAGCGTTCCCTTGCCGGCAAAGTCAGTCTCTCTTTGAAAGACTTGTGGACGCGTCTGTATTCGTTCTGGTGAATTATGCGTGCCCATGTGGCCAACTCCAGATTGTCCCTAAGGAGCTGTTCCAGTTCGCCGACTTTTATGCGCCATGCGTGTACGGGTTCCATTGCCTGGGCATATTCTTCGCTGGGCTTTCCGTAGTACATTTCGTCCATGCTGAATATCGGCGTGCCCTCCGTTGAGAAAGAGGTCGTGGCCTCCTCGCCGTTCACTACCCAGTAATGTCTCACAAAGCCTTTTTCCAGAAGCCACACGTATCTGCAGAATATGCCCTCTCTTAAAATGAGTTCTTTTTTGTGAAAATGGCATTCTTCGAGATGGCCGGCAAGAATTGAGGCCGTTTCATCGCTTATAGGTGCGGCCATGCGCATTTTCCGGAGGAATATGCTGTCTGCAAAAGTTATCATCGGAGATAGTCTTTAAAAATGATTCCTTGCTTTGCAAGGCGCCTCTTGAGGGAGCCTCCCTGGGCTTTCTGCAAGAACTCCGGCATTTCCTGGCGCAGGATTTCCAGCATGGCTACCGCTTTCTGCTGCACTGGCTGCTGCTGTTTGCTTGCCGTCTGAATGGACTTTACAAGAGCTTTTCCCTGAGCCTCGTCAATCTTGCGTATGGCGTTTATCAGGTCACCGACAACGGAAGAGAAGTCCTGTACGCCGTCGAAGTCTTTGTTGTCCGGAGTATAGTCTCCGAGCAGATGGACGTCATAGACAATGGAAATCATGGCGTTTGCATAGGATGCGTCTTTTCCTGAGGATGCGAATCCGAACAGTTTTTCCGTCATTGCATTGGCTTCCCTGTTGCGCCTTTGCTGTTCGTTTGCTATCGTTTGCTTGAACCGTTGCAATTCGTCCGGGTTGCGTCCCCATGGCAGGGCATCCGCTTTTGCCTGCAGCCCTTCATTCCATGGCCGCGAGTTATATCCCCAATGGAAGAGCAGCCTGTGTTTGCATTTGAATCCGGGAAATTCGGCTTTGAGATAGTTGTAGAAATCCATTCCTCCATATTGCGGGAGTTCCACCCCTTTGTAGCCGTCAATCATTTTCGAGCTTATCTGGCGCATCCATGCCGTCACTTTTGCGTTGTCTTCAAATCCGAGCACAGCATAGAAGTCTGCCTTGTGCAGGTCAAATCCGGAGTGCGCATAAGCGCCGATGTTCATCAGGCTGCACATGATGCAGCATATTGCAGTTATTGTCTTTCTCATCTTTATTCGTGTTGCATGGTGTCGGCGGTGAGCGGATGTTTTTAGTCAGCAGTTCGTCGGCAGTAGGACAAATATAGCAAAAGTCGAGAGCAAAACGTCAAGCTTGCTTGTAAGTTTTGCCGAGACCAAGCGTATATATGAACTTTAGTTCAAATATAGTAAATTTGCATCAAATGGAGGTAAACATATGAGCATTGTAATGGAAACCGAAAGGCTGCTTCTGCGTCCGTGGCGTGAAAGTGATGCTGAAATATTGTTCAAATATGCGAAAGATCCGGCTGTCGGACCGGCTGCCGGTTGGCCACCGCATACTTCTGTGGAAGAAAGCCTGGAAATCATTCGGACTGTTTTTTCTGCTCCGGAGACCTATGCCGTTGTCCTGAAGCAGATTGGTGAGCCTGTCGGAAGCTGTGGAGTCATGTTTGCGGACGGGACGCATTCAGCTGCGATTGTGGACGGGGAAGGAGAAATCGGCTATTGGATAGGGGTACCACATTGGGGGAAAGGATATATTCCTGAGGCTGTCAATGCCTTGATTGCCAGAAGCTTCAATGTGCTCGGGCTTTCGGCTTTGTGGATAGGGTATTATGACGGAAACCGGAAGTCAAGCAGAGTTGCTGAGAAATGCGGCTTTACGTATCATCATTCCGAATCCGGGCGGCAGGTGTTTGACGGAGAATGCCGTACTGAGCATTTCATGCGTTTGGAGCGCGCCGCTTATGTCACGGACGTTAAATTGAGGCTTGTTCATGAGGATAAGGAGAGATATATGGATATGCTTCTTGTCGGGGATGAGCAGGAGAGCATGGCAAGAAGGTATCTTCCGTCGTGTGCCTTGTATGCGGTTTCTGCCGGAGGACTTGAAATAGGGGTATGTGCCGTGGATGAGTCCGGCGAAGGATGTGTGGAGATAAAGAACATTGCGATTATTGAGGGATTCCGGAGAAAAGGATATGGAAGAGCCGTCCTCGGAATGATTGCGGACATGTATCCCGGGCATAAGCTGAAGGCAGGGACAGGCGAGGTGCCTTCCACTGTCGGTTTTTACAAGGCATGCGGATTTGCCTATTCTTCCCGTGTGCCTGACTTTTTTACGGACAATTATGACCATGCCATAATCGAGGATGGGGTGCAGCTGAAGGATATGGTTTATTATGAACTTCAGAGATGAGCACGAAGGCGTTTTATGATTAAATGATTACTAAGATCATGATACCTAAGAATATACTCCCGATAAATTGCCGTGCGGATTTCCGCAGATGGCTCTATGAAAACCATGACAAGGAAGCGGAATGCTGGCTTGCCGTGAAGCGCGGTAAAACTCCTCCCTCTGATGCATTGTGGTATCTTGACGCCGTGGAAGAGGCTTTATGTTTCGGCTGGATTGATTCGACGGTGAAAAATGTTGACGGGATGGCTCTCCAGCGTTTCAGCAGGCGTTCTAAAAAAAGCACTTGGACTGAGCTGAATAAGGAAAGATGCCGCCGTCTTGAGGCTATCGGATTGATGACGGATAGCGGACGTGATGTATGCCCGGATCTTTCTGCTGAATTTGAAATAATTCCTGAGATTCTTGATGCATTCAAGGAGAATCCATTGGCGTGGGAGAATTTCAAGTCATTCCATCCGCTCTATCAGAGGGTGAGGATTGACAATATCCAAAGGGTGAAGCCGTCTGAGGAACTGTTTTGCAGCCGGCTTGCCAAATTGATTGAAGCCAGCCTCAAAGGGGAGATGATAGGTGAGTGGAACGATTGCGGCAGGCTCACAAAATATTGAAATCATTACGGGCAACGCACCTATTCCTGCTCCTTGACAAAGACATACTTGCTGCATGTGCTGAGGTCCGGGGCAAAAGTGAAGCCGCCGTTGCTGAATTCTTTCAGGGTTTCGTGGGTCTCAATGCGGTTCAGCAGGATGTGCCTGGTCATTTCGCCCCTGCACATCTTTGCATAGACTACTATCGTTTTAGTCTTGCCGTTTTTGCCTTTTACGAGAAACTCAGGATGTATGACCTTCACCTCAGACTCAATTTTTTTCCAGTCGAAGAGCTTTTTCATCTCGTCACTGGCCAAATTGACAAGTATTCCGCCGTTTGCTTTGATCTCGGCTATGAAGTTTTCTGTAAGGAGCTTCTGCCAATGATTGAAGATTGATTTTCCGCTGCCGGGGTCAGGCTCCATTCCGCCTTCAAGGCGATACGGACTTATCGCATCCAGCGGCCTGAGCAGCCCGTACAGAAACGATGTTATCCGAAGGTGGTCCTGGGCATATGCAAGATCCGTGGCTGAAAAGCTCTGCGGAGCAATGTGCTTGAATACCACTCCGGTGTATGCGAATACGGCAGGCATCATTTCAGCCTCGCCATGCATGATGTCCGTATATCGCATCTTGTTTTCTGCGGCAATCCTCGGACTTACTTTCAGCGCATCGGCCAATTCATCTTCCGAAAATACGGACATTTTCTTGACCAGTTTTTCCGCATAAGGCAGATATTCCGGTTCGCTCACATATGGAACCGTATGTGGGCATGTCTGCGCCATGGTCTTGGCGCATGATATGAAAATCATCATGGCAATTTGCTTTATTGTTCCGGTGCATCAGATTGCTTTTAATCTTTGCTCCGGATTTGCAAAGTTACAATTTGCAGCGGAATTGCGTCTGATGCCGGACACGAAAATTCAGTACCGCAAGATATGCCTTGTCGCCTGGAAGCTTGTCCTGCTGAAAGCGAGCATTGGAACCACGGCCCCGACTGCCAGCATTATTATGATAAGGCATCCTGTGAGGAAATTGTCCGACATCCTGTAGAAATAATCCAGGAATTCGTCCCTGCATGAGGTCGAGACGCATCCGAGCAGATTCTGGAATGTCCGGTATGCATACATTCCGGGAATCATCGGCAGCAGTGACGGAAAAGAAAGGGATTCCACAGGCTGCTTAATCATCACGCCAGTAATGACTGAGAGCATGCCTATGGCCAGTCCTGCGGCGAGACTTGCCCATATTATATGTGTGCCGAGCACCGTTATCAGGACAAATCTCAGGGAATGGCCTATGCCGGCTATCAAGGCGCAGAAAGGAAATGCCTTGTATGGAAGATTGCTTATGCTTCCGAACCCGATGCCTGCCACGGCAGCAAAGAGCGCGTCTTCGAGAATGAGCATCAATGTGTTCATGGTCATGCAATTTTCATTATGACTATTGCGCCGCAGAAACCGAGAGAGAGGCAGGCCGTGAGTATCGTGGCCTCCACCATTCTGCCCATTCCGAGCTGATGGTGTCCGGTGAGCATGTCACATACGGAATTAAGGTAGGGAATTCCGGGGACAAGAAACAGCACGCTTGTTCCCAATGCCACGTCCGGAGTGTCTCCGAGAGAGAACACATAAGCCGCTGAAGCTATTATTGCGGCTGCGAATGATGAAATCAGGAAGGTCATGTAGGTGTTTACTTTTCTTTGTATTAATGACTGCTTAAGGAAGAATCCGGCGTAGGTGGCCGCAAAGACAAGTAGCATCGAGATGAAGTCACCTCCGAACAGTTCGCAGAATGAGGCATTGGCTGCAGATGCAAGGGCACGTACAATCCTGCCGTCCAGCGGTTTCTCGTTTCGTATTTGCTGAAAGCGCTGGAGTGCGCTGCCGTAGTCCGTCAGATTGTCCGCGATGTCCCAGCTCAATGAGCTTAGCTTTCTGATTTTTGAGAAGCTTATGCCGGAATGGGCCACAACTTCGCTTCTGAATGCTCTTTGGGCATTGTCGGCCGTATATAGCTGTATCTTGACGGTTGACGGAGTGAGTTCGAGCAGTGTGCGGCAGCCGTAATGACGGGCCATTCGTTCAATGTTCTTCTGTATCCTGAGTCCGGACGCGCCGGAGCCGGCCATCACGCTTGCGTAGTCGCAGAGGAAGGTGCAAAGTTGTCCGGGCATCATTCTTCGTTGCTGTCTTCATAGTAGGCTGTGACCTTGGCGCCTGTCACAGGGTCGGCGTAGTCTTCTCCATGCTTGAGTCCCGGCATTTTCAGTCCGGTTTCACTGTCAACGTCTCCCTCATAGGGAACTGCAGAAAAAAAGCGCACATATGCAGCCACAAGGGCAATGTCCAAGATTGCCAATAACCAGTTCATTATCATATCCGTTATTTTTTTTGACGCTGCAAATGTCGCTTCAAGTGAAATCTCACGGAAGTGTTTGCAATGGTATTTTTTTATCGGAACCATCGTTGCGGTGATATGTTCTGCGCTGGATTTCAGTTGTGCAGTCATATGTTCCGGCGATTCCCGCAATCGTGCCTTCCGGATAATCGTAGAAGAGGATTTCAAATGCGGCAATCGCTATTTCTTATGTCATCTGCGGGGAATTTGTCTGCTTGTTTTGTGTTATTGCCATAATTGGATATGCTTTGCGGAAAGTTGTTGGTTTTCAGGAATGTTCTGCAACGTATCGGGGCTGGGGATGACAATTGATAGGCGGGACTTTCCGTTTGATTTGGTACAAAAATGATGGTGAGCAAAAATTTACTTGTTGCTCACCATCAATCGTTTTTCTTTTAAAACAGGCCCTCTCAACTCCTGAAAACTAAGTTGTCGGCCTATTTATGTGTGTGGCCTCAGCCCTGTCGCATCGCGACTTTTTAGTCATATTGGAAAATTGCGGCAGGTCTCTTGTGAGATTCCTGGATATTTTATTCAAATACAAGGAAACGGTGGTCCATTGGTCCGGTTTCTTTCTCTCCTGGGGTGTCTTCGGGAATACCGAACGGCATCTGGGAGATGAGCCTCCATTTGGGATTGATTCCCCATTGTTTTGCTACATCCTTGTCAATCAGTGGGTTGTAATGCTGTAGTGATGCTCCGAAGCCGAGGTCTTCAAGTCTTGTCCATATCGCCAACTGATGCATAGCGGAAGTCTGGTCTGAATATGACGGGAACGCAGCGGCATAGGTAGGGAAGTCTTTCTGCAATTTTTCAATGACTTCCATATCCTCGAAGAAAAGTATTGTGCCGTATGCTGAGGCAAAGCTGGACGCGACTTTTTTCTCTGTTCTTGGGAAAAATTCAGCCGGAGTGACTTTCTTGAGCTGGTCCAGTGTGATTTCCCATAGTTTTTTGTGGTGCTCTCCCAGCAGGAGGACAATCCGTGTGGAGCGTGAGTTGAATGCAGACGGCACAAATTCAAGGGCATGGCTGATGACTTCTTTTATAGTGCCGTCGCTTACCGGGGACTTGTCTGTGAGCCTGTAGTAGCTTCTGCGGTTTCTCAATGCTTCTTCAAATGTTCTTTCCATAATATGTGATAATTAATTTTGCTTTTGGCGGGGCGGAGGTGTAGGCCACTTGTTCCGCCCTTTTGTCCGGGCCTGATTTTACAGGCCGCAGTCCGAATAGCAAATCAAGGGCCATAGGGCACTTCTTGACGACCGGCGCAAAGCTAAAAACCACGTAGGGGTATCCATGAAATTCCAGCTGAGGATGGATAGGAGAACTTGAAACAACGTTCCATCCACTGAAATGCCATTATGGATGGATGTTCCCAGAATGCTATCCCAGTTTTGGCGGAGGTCTCCATGAGGTGGAAGCGCGCTGCCAAACTCGTTTGGATGTGCAGATAAATATGAAATAAAACGAAGAAGATATGGCATTTGATTAGTTTTCCTCTTGGTAATAAACCTTATAGAACTTTCCCTTTTCGTCTTCTCCCTGTTCGATAAGTTCGCGGTTTCCATGAACGTAGATATGGAAATTCCTGTCCAGCTTTATGACGCTCTTGAAGGCGCGGGCCTGTTTCTTGACGGCCGATTCGGAAATGGTGAAGCTGTCCGCTATCTCCAGATTCCTGTCCTGCTCGTAGTCTTGCTTGTACCTGTTGAAGCTGTCTATGACTTCAGGCTGCGCGAAAACCTCATTGGCAAATTCTTCCATGTCGAAAGAATCTTTTTCCTTGAAAAACTGCACGGAACGGTTCAGCAAATCAGCCTGGTCTGCCTTCTGTACCTCAAACTGCTGCGGCAATTCCTTGGTCACGAAGTTTTTGCACAGGGCCAGGACATTATGGGTGTTGTAATATTCATCCCTGCGGGGTCTCACATGAAGAAAATCCTCAATCCAATATTTTGCATCTTCACCTTTGTTAGTATTGTCCACTACAGCAACGACATATCCGTTGCTTTTGTCAATATTGAAAATAAGGCAGCCTTTGTCTAATTTGTTGATATTTATTCCTTTTTCGCTTTCGATGTTGAAATTATCCTCATTATTCGGATACACTTTCAGGAAGGTGTCCTTATTCTCAGACTTAAAGAGTCCTACGGCATTGATTTCCTCTTCACCGTATGCAAAGCCGCGGAAAAGGACCACATAAAATTCTCCGGCCTTGATGTTCGGGTGGCAGCTCTTCTCATAAAGATGCCTCGCAAGATTTGCAGACTCCTCCATAAGTCGTCCGTCATCCTCAAATATATCCGAGACGAACCCATAGACTTCGTTATATCTCAAATCGCTTTCGTGATACAAACTGAAATACTCTTCAAGTTTGAATGAAGAACAAAAATAATTCGACAAAAGTTCCCGTATGCCACCCTCAGCCACAAGCAAGTTCCTTGACAGCCCCAACACATCGTCAGCACTCTTGTTGCCGACCATATGCACAGCCATTTTGTCTATTGAGACGTTGTTAGTTCTTATCATTGTTACAATATCTTTTACCTTCTCCCTCTACCGGAATCCGCGAAGGAGTGCAAAGGTAAATTAAAATTCGGATTCTGGGGGTAGGCGTGGCAGAGAAATAAGAATAACGTGGTCTGAGGACTAGATTGAAGCATTGCCGGAAGATATTATGTTGATAAAACTTTTATTGGTCAAAATTTGGATACCCCATTTTCTGGATAATGTGAAAAATGTGATTCTTTTGCTGCCGGAAAATGTTAAAAGATATATTTCTGATAGCGTGGGAAACGCTATCTTTGTGGATGCTGGGCCTCTCAAGAGAAACTATGATTCTTACTTGACGAAGAGGTTCTGGAGGATTTGCATACAAATAAGAATTTCTGTGCCTGCAAAGGTGCAATATATGAAAATATTGTCGGGGATATGCTTGTAAACAGTGGGTAAAAGCTGGGATATAAGAATTAATTGCGGAGAGAAACAGATGAAGATGACTTTGGGTAATTTTTGTGATTTTGTCCCCTCGCGAATATGGTGGAGGGGAGAGGAATATTATTCTTCTGATGCAATAATCTCAATAGAAGAAAGCCTGTCCGGGGAGTGGAGGGCCGTTGTTGAAGGGACTTATGATTATAATGTAAGGATTGTAACGGACGGAGATGAAATCTTGGAATGGGAGTGTGATTGCCCATACGATGGAGGCGATATCTGCAAACATGTCGTGGCTGTAGTCATGGCTATCCGCAATATAAAAACGGATGATTCAGAAAATGGCCTGCTTAAGAAGCCGCGTTCAATAAACGGAGCAAAGGCAGCAAAATGGTCTGAAACGGTAACCGGAATCAGTGAACCAAGAGAAAATCTGACGTTTACGGAACTTCTTTCAAATGCTTCTGCTGATGAGCTGCGCCGTGTCATTATGGAGTATTCTTTGAAAAATGATGGTATAAAGAATTGTCTGATAGATTTTTTCAAGAGAAATGCAGTGCGTGAAGAAGGGATGGTCAGTTATGTTGAACAAGTGAGGGAGATATTCAGCAATGCTTATTCCGTTAATGGTCACAGGTCCCGTTATAGGGAACCGGAAGTGGATTGGGGGGATATCTGTTTTGGGATGGACGCAATTTTTGAAGAAGCGGAGTGTATGCTGAAAAAAGGTAATGTCCATGAGGTATGGATGGTGGTCATGGCCTTTTTTGAAGGACTTGCCGATATTGCAGATGCTGAATGCTCATATGAAGTCAATGACTTGTGCGGCAGGGCAGGGGAACTTTTAATAGAAGCTTTGCGTACAGGTGAGATTGATTGCAAGATGGCTCTTTCGAAGCTGGAGGACGTGACAAAGAGTCTTGCTTATGAAGAATATGGACTCTATGAGGTAGATGAACTGCTCGCTCGCGTGAGGGGCTTTGCCCTGTCTCCGGAGGAGGCCCTTGAATATCTTGAAACACTTCTTGCAAGCCGCAGGACACCATATGAGCTGGACTGCTATGTGTTGCAGAAAGTAGAATTGCTGAGGAGGCTTGGACGGGATTCCGAGGCGGAAGATACTATGGACAGATATATTTGTCTGGAGGCTGTGCGTGAAATGAGGCTTGAAGAATTGTTGGACGCGGAAAGATTTGATGATGCATTGAAACTGGCCGATGATGGAATTGCTCTTGCCGGACGGGAGATGTTTTCAGACAGTGCCGTGAAGTGGATGGAGAAAAAGCTTGAAATTTTTGAAAGGCTCGGTGATGTGGAGTCTTCCATTGATGTCTGCCGGTGCTTGTTTATTGTAGAGCGGGGAAGTATGGAGTATTATTACAGACTGAAAAAGATGGTTGCGGCATCTGATTTCAGCCATTTCCTTAAAGACATGATAAGTGAGACTCATTCAATCATATATGGTGGCCATAGTAAAATCGCTGACATTTATCTGGAGGAAAAGGATTATGACAGCCTCTTCTCTTTTCTCTCTTCTGCAGAATCTTACAGGCTTGGTTTGCTGAAGAATTATGCCCGCCGCTTGCCATCCTCATTCTCGAAAGACCTGCTGGCCCTGTTTGTCGAGGATTTGAGGCTGTACGCTAAAAATAACGTGGGACGCAATCACTATATCTACATAGCCCGGATAATGTCTGATATGAAGAAATTGTCGGGTGGCGCGGAAATCTCCTCAGCATTGGCTGAAGAATTCCGCCAGACATACCACCGGCGTCCTGCAATGCTGGATGAGCTTAGGGGGATTTAAATACCTGTTGTCGGAAATTTTCAGATGGCTTTTGATTGCATCGTAGGAATTGGTTTTTATAGGCATCGAGAGTCCATCTTTTCAGTGCTCATGTTTACTATCGTAGCTGTTCAAGCAGGTTTGTCGTCTTTTTGTTAATGCGTTTGTGTATAACCATTACTGGCTGATCGAATTTATATCGCTGTTGTGACATAAAAATGAGTTTTATGTCACGAGTCGTTTCTTTCTTTTGGCGTCTTATGCTATAAAGAAAGCCCACGACTGTTATCGTGGCAAAGATGGTATATAGATTCGGGATGAATCTTATACTATATGTTACTACAAATTAATTTTTTCTTTCAATTTTGGTGAAAGGGAGATTCATATAAAGTGATCAGGTGCTTTTACTCCAGATTTTCCAGCATCAAGAAATTTCTCAGGTGCATATGTATGATACCATTATCGTCATTACGCGTTACCAATGGTGTCATTGATACTACATATTTAGGGTAATTGTCTTTTATGTTATGCAGATTTCCAAACTCTCTTTCCCTGGTTACATCATCAGCAATGATATATGATGCTTGAATATAAATTCGCTGGGCACCGGCTTTTTTTGTACAAACAAAATCTATTTCTCCGGCTTGTAGCTGACCGACATTAACCTTATACCCCAAGCCTATCAGATGCTGATAAATTATGTTCTCAATAACCTTTTCTATGTCACCTTCACGAGTGCCTTCAGCCTGAGCATTTCTCAAACCATTATCTTCAAAGTAAAACTTATCGTTGCTTTCAAATAGACGTTTACCGTGAATGTCATATCTGTTTACTTTGTGTATTATATAAGCATCCTCAAGGTATTGGGTATAATCGATAATTGTGTCAGCAGAAACGTTAGTTCCCTGGGATTTCATAAATTTAGAAATACTTGAAGCTGATATAAGCTTTCCAATATTGTCAGCAATAAAGTTGGTCAACTTTTCCAAAAATGGCACATTACGAATATTGTTCCTGGAAATCACATCCTTTAAAAGAACGGTATTTAATACATCTTTCTGGTATTCTAAGGCATCATCTTCGTCCAATCCAATCTTGACCAGTCCAGGCAGGCCGCCAAACTGTATATATTGGGCCAAGGCATCATCCGAATCCTGCAAATTATGGAACTGCAGAAACTCTTTATAACTCAATGATTGCACATAAATCTCCTTGTATCGTCCGCCAATAATAGTACCGAGCTCTTTGCTCAACATCTTTGCATTACTGCCGGTTACAATGACTTCTGCATCTGGTTCTGTTATATAACTCCTGACAGTACGCTCAAACTCTTCGATTTCTTGAATTTCATCAACGAGGATGTAATTCATTTTACCTGTTTGATAGTGAGCGTCAATGTAGGCGTTTAGATCGTGATAGGTTTTGATATGGTCAAAAGCCTTCTTTTCCTTATCAATATAGATGATATTGTTATTTGCATCTTTTGCTTTAGTATCACGAATCATTCTTAGCATATAGCTCTTTCCGACACGCCTTTGTCCTGTAAGAACAATAATAGTGTCCTTACCAAGGTATTTTTCTATTTTGTCTAAATAATTCTGTCTAATCAGTATCTTCATATCGTGTATATTTGATAATAATGGCAAATATAATAAATTTATCGATTATGAAAGATAAAATATCCAAAATAACACCGGTTATCTCTTATAATTGAAGAATTTTATGATTCCTTTCTGATACTTGTGGATTCTGCTGCTTTGCGTTTGCGACCATTAATTACTTCTGCATATATTTGAGTCATGTTTACGTTTTGATTTGTAAACATTATACTGACTATGTAGATGTCTGTGCCGTTGCATAGGACATATTGAAGAAGAACCGATACTTGATACAACGGAGCCAGCTGATGACTAAACTGCTTTATCTTCCTGAATTCTTGCATATGGAAATAGGAAAGGCGTTGATTACAAATGCATCTGAAGGATTCGATGACGAAGATGATAACTGTTAGTGAGATATAACTGCAGAATAGCCGACAATAGGTATTACGTGAACTTCTTCAGATATTTCTGTTGGCTTGTTGCTGTCCGAGTCTGGTGTTGAGAGGATTGCTACTTTGGACAAAAAGGGTGATAAGGCTCCGATATTGGAAGACTTGTAGAAATAACACGTGTGTTAAATATTACCAAACGCCAATGAGGTTTATCTGTATTTGTGTAAAAAGCATAACAACTTTCGTATATTAGAAAAAATGTATTTCCCTTATGACATCACAAAGCCTCAAGATATCATATAATACACAAACAAGAGCGTTTGTCTGCACTATATGATATATTGAGAATTTAAAGCATAGTGCAGACGGGCTTACGCCTTTCACAAGACAAGGCACTTGCCCGGATCAAAACCATTGGCGATATGTTCGTTCTCAAAAACATATCCCATCTGATTACACACGACCTTCGTCCCGCTTATTTCAGCATCAATATTGGTGTGGGAATGCCCATAAATCCACGCATCAATGCGACTGTTGGCAATAAGCCCACTCATTTCAGTTGCAAATGCACTGTTCAACACTGAACCCTTATGATGAGGGGCGACAACCTCCAATGTGGGTAGATGATGCGTTACTACCACAATGTGTTTGGCGGTGCTTTCTGCCAGACTTTGCCTGATGAAATCCAAACAGAAGTTGTGCATCTGATTGAATTCCTCTATCTGGAGCAATTTACCATTATACATTATCTGCCGAAAGTCGTTCATGCCCTTCCACACAAAATACTCATCAGATGGAGATATTTGAGACCACAGAGTGCTCATGATAAAGTCGGTATCATCAATTCGCACTACCTGATTCTGATAATATCCTACATTGTTTTTGAACATCCATTTCCACTGCAATCCCTTGTCCATCACATCACAATAATTGTAGTACTCATGGTTTCCGGGCACAATGAGCACATGACGATAATTCTCAGATGCCCATTTCCAGAAATTAGCCAAAGGTGCGACTTTGTTTTTCAAATAGAATATATCTCCGGCAAGAACCAGAACATTGCCCGTTACCGGTAATTCATTATGTTTCATCCACCTGCTGTTGTCACTGAACTCCAAATGCAGGTCTCTCATATATTGTATCTTCATAATCTTTTGTTTATTAAGCTTTTGTGTAAATCAGTTCATAATCCTTTGAATTAGATTCATTGTATATAATACCCTCCAAGAAAGAAAATTTATTGTACAGGAATTGGTAGTGTTCAAGTTCTTTCTCCTCAAAGTCTATATTCTCATAGCAGTTGCCTATCTCATTGTTTATTTTATCGTACAAATCGATGTTCGCTTTGGCTATTCGTGTTTCCAATCTGACAATATCTTCCTTATTCTTTGCAATAGCCTTTTTACAATGTTCGATTTCTTTTTTGTAAAAGCATAAAACCTCCTCAAGAAGGACATTTGTCAGCACACTTGGAGATGGACTATATGGAAGCGCAGTCAATTCCCGGCTTGGGGTAGTAGAAAGATAAAACAATTCACATCCCAATGACTTTGCAACCTGTTCGTTATACTCATCTATTTCACGAATGAGTCCCGTTAAATCTTCTTTAGAAAGACTTTTACATTCTTCATGGGACGGATACTCTTTGGCTTTCAACAAAGGCATTTCTTTGTGTCTTAAATAGACCGTTGTATATTCACTCATATCTAAGCCTCCTTTTTTATTTCTTATGAAATTGCTCTACTTGTTTTTCAATCATCCTTTTAACCTGTTCAAATGATACAGGTGTGAAATTATTGTTATCTACTCCCACATCATACTGCGTCGGGTAGAGATATTGAAGCCTGGCAGCATCAATTCCGGTGTTGTTTTTCCTTGTGTGAACGTGCCCGAACAGTTGCCATACATTTTTTTTATATCCACCATCAAAGCATAGAAAGGGATAATGATTCAGATATATCCTCTGCTTGCCGACCTCTATGTGCATTTGCATAGCCACATGTTCAAATCTGTTTATGTAGCCTTGTCGTATATTTTTCAAATCATGGTTGCCCATAATCAGATATATTTTGCCGTTCAACCTGTCAAGGATTTTAGTCCATTCGGCTGAACCGCCAAGACAGAAATCGCCCAAGTGAAACACGATATCATCCTGCCCGACTGTATTATTCCAATTGGATATTATTGTTTCATTCATCATTTCCACATCCTTAAAAGGTCTGTCGCAGAAACGAATGATATTCGTATGATAAAAATGGGTGTCGGATGTAAAGAACACCTTGCTGCCATCAAATTTACAGTTTGCTTTCGCACAGCTTTTTTCCGCCTCACCAATTGAAACGAGTTTCATTGGATTCGGCTTATCGAAAAGGTTCATTTCTTCTAAATTTATGTGCATCACTGCACGTTAATAATCTGGTTACCAACAGCCCATCAGACGGAAATGGCAGAGGAGCATCACAAAGGCAACTGTCACAAATGGGCGTAATAAAATAGTTGGAAAGTTTGGTAAGGACTTTCCAACTATTCAGTTTCTATTCTCGCAAAATACAATAATGTACTCGCTATGTTCGTTGGAAAATATTTACTAAACGAGGTTCAATGCATGAAACATGAACACCCGACACAGATTCAGTGCGTTTATTGCCCTGAATTGCGGTTGTTGTTTGTAATATGTTCATTCTGTTTCTTTGCATCTTTAATGTTTATATTGACTCAAAATCGATGCAAAATTAGTAAATAAATTCCAATCACACATCATTTTACATTAATTTCTTTGGCTTAACTTCTACGCATATAGGATTTTATTACCTCTATTATGCTCTCAAATCAAATAAAATGCGTAACTTTGTACTTGGCGCAATTTATAATTGAAATCAATATGGCAAATTTAAACTGTATAAAGGCTGTATTAGCTGAGAAGGGCATAATGAGTAAATGGCTTGCTAAAACTTTACAGAAAGATCCGGCAACGGTATCAAAGTGGTGCAACAATCATTCGCAGCCTGATTTATACACATTGGCGCGGATAGCAGAAGTACTGGATGTTGATATTCATAGATTAATTTGTCATACAAAAGAAAAATAGAGAATTGATTGTAAAACTTTTATCATATTGAAACATAAGTCATAATATGAATCAGCAAAATGTTTTCCGAGTTGCCGCTGTAATATATGCGGGCAATAATTATGAGGTATCTCCGCGTCAAATTCATAGAAAGGTTATACAAGATGCATTGTATAATCTTTCTGGTAGCTTTGTGAGTATTGGTTCATTGGCAGAATATATTAATGAAAATTATTCTTTGTTGTTTTCTCCAGAAGAGATTATGACAATACTTACAGACAAACGTTTTAAGGATGAATTTGATATACTGGATAATGGCGGCGAAAATATTTACCAGCTGACAGAAAAAAGACGTACAGCATTAAGTTTAAAACAAAAGAAGACATTACAGGATTTTATACATCAATATTTGCAGGAAAATAATATTGATGAAGAGAGAGGTAAATGTATATTGCAGTACTTATATAATATGTTTACCAGTAATGTAGATAGCTTCGAAAGACTTTTACAAGTAAAGACTATCATAGTAGAAACGAACAACAAGTTTATAACACCTGATGATGCAACTATAATAAATGGTTTCTTGGATTGGGATAATGACGAAAAGAATATTGAAATTTTCAATCTTGCGTGCTATGCTTTGGAATACTGTATGTTGACCACTAACAAGGCGGCTCATTTCTCTTTAGATAGTTTGAGGAACAAGACATTCTATCTTGATACAAATATTTTATATCGTGCAATTGGTATAAATGGAGATGATCGTAAAAAGAGGACTCTATTGTTTTTGTCAAAGTTTAAATCTTTAAAGAATGAAATTAAACTTACAAAAAGTACTCTAGAGGAATTTGAAATTTCAATAAAGAACTACATAAAAAAGTTACGCAAATCTGAAAGTCCAGCAATTCATTCAAGTGTATATTCCGAATACGTTACAATGGATGACATTTGGCGATATTTTCATGTGTGGAGAGCGCATCGTTCAAATGGAACTGTTGACTATTTTGCCAATTTCCTTCAAAGCGAATTCCAAAATGTTTGCAATAATTATAGTATAGGGATAGATGATAACTATCCATTTACAATTAGCGAATGTGAGGATGAACTTAAGAGTAATGCAGCTGGTATTAAAGGATTAAGCGAAAAGAAAATATTTGAAACTGCTTACTATGATGCTCAAAATGTGAAATGGATAGAATGTAAACGCACAGGGGCAGATAAGTCAATTTTTGACGCAAAATATTTTTTTCTGTCATCTGATAGCGGATTACGTTTTTGGGATGTTCATTACCATTCAAAAAACGCCCCTATAGTAATTATGCCAAGTCAGTGGCTTAGTATTATATTACGATATATGGAGCGTACAAGTGATGATTTTAAGAGTTTTGTGTGTTTCTTGAACATAAAATCAAATTTTGATGTTATGTCAGAGGAACAGATCCATTATGTACTACAAGGTATATCGGAAGTGACAACTGATATAGAACAGCAAAGATGTTTTCTAAGAGCCATCATAGAGAATGATTTTATGAATGGAGCAGAAGATGTCTCAAATTTTCAAATTAAACAAATTGCAAAGAAATCTGCTGAAAGGTTGTTGCAATCTCAGTTAGAAGAGGAAAAGAGAAAAAATGAATCATTAGAAGATGCCATATCAGATCGTTCAAATAGGATTGATTATGTTTCCAGCCAATTAGAAATTGCACAGTCTGAGTTGAATGCCGCAAAAAACGAAAAAGAATATTTAAGTGAAGAGTATGCAACTGAAATAGATCGATTAAATGCTCTTCTCTCTGAAAAAGATTCGGAGGTAAAAAAAATCCAAACAGAAAGAGACGACAAAACTGGTGAAATTGAAACTTATAAAAAGAAAGATTTTAATAGAAATAAGAGAAATAAAATTATAGGATATGCTATTGCTATATCTGCTATTGTAGGACATATCGTTTGGTACTTTAATGTAGATGTAAATAGCAAGTCATACATGGGCAAACTAGCCCATTGGATAAATGACTTAGATGATGCGAGAGCAAAGTTTACTGTCCCTATTTTTGCTTTAGTATTAACTGCTATACTTGTGCCATTATGTATTGCTCTTAAGAAGGAATGTGTGAAAGAATACACATCAACGGAATCTGACTAGGTGCAATCTAACTACTAATTTCTCTTTTTTCAAGATACTGAACAGTAATATAAAAGTAAAGTAACCACTCATAATAAGGCAAGGATATGTCAACACAAAGCGAAGCGGCATTGGAAGCCGGACTTATAGCCACACTTCGACAAATGGATTACGAGTATGTCCAGATTACCGAAGAAGATAATCTCTATGCCAATTTCAAAAGGCAGTTGGAAATCCACAACCGCAAACGCTTGGAGGAACACGGGCGTACCGGGTTTACGGCAGAGGAATTTGAGAAGATTGTCATCTATCTTGAAGGAGGCTCGCGCTTTGAAAAGGCAAAGAAACTTCGGGACCTTTATCCGCTTGAACTTGAAAGCGGACAGCGCATTTGGGTGGAATTTCTGAATCGCACCCAATGGTGTCAGAATGAATTCCAGGTGTCGAACCAGATTACGGCGGAGGGACGGAAGATATGCCGTTATGATGTGACAATCCTTATCAATGGCCTGCCTTTGGTACAAATAGAGTTGAAGCGTCGTGGCGTGGAATTGAAACAGGCATACAACCAAATACAACGTTATCACAAGACTTCGTTCCACGGATTGTTTGACTATATCCAGTTGTTTGTCATTTCTAATGGTGTAAACACGCGTTATTTCGCAAATAACCCTAATGGTGGATATAAGTTCACATTCAGTTGGACTGATGCAGGAAACAATCCTCTAAACGAATTGGATACATTTGCCGCATTCTTCCTGGAAAAATGCACACTCGGTAAGATTATCGGGAAATACATTGTATTGCATGAAGGTGACAAATGCTTGATGGTGTTGCGTCCATACCAGTTCTATGCAGTAGAAAAGATATTGGATCGGGTACAGAACTCCAACGATAACGGTTATATCTGGCATACGACAGGAGCAGGAAAGACATTGACTTCATTCAAGACTGCGCAGCTCGTTTCGGAGTTGGATGATGTAGATAAGGTAATGTTCGTTGTTGACCGTCATGACCTTGACACACAAACGCAGTCGGAATACGAGGCCTTTGAACCAGGAGCCGTTGATGGTACGGACAATACGGATGAACTGGTGGAACGCTTGCACAGCAACTCCAAGATTATCATTACCACTATTCAGAAACTCAATGCTGCCGTAAGCAAGACATGGTATAGCAGCAAGATAGATTCGATACGCCATTCCCGCGTTGTGATGATATTCGATGAATGTCATCGTAGCCACTTCGGGGAGAGCCATAAGAAGATTATGCAGTTCTTTGATAATGCCCAAATATTCGGTTTTACCGGAACTCCTATTTTTACGGAGAATGCAGTTGATGGGCATACGACCAAAGAAGTGTTCGGCAAATGCCTGCATCGTTATCTTATCAAAGATGCCATTGCTGATGATAATGTACTCGGTTTCCTTGTTGAATACTATAATGGTAATAAAGATGCAGACTATGAAAGTCCAAGGAGGATGAGGGAGATAGCTCAGTTCATCCTTAATAATTTCAATAAGTCAACATTTGACGGAGAGTTCGACGCGCTGTTTGCCGTGCAGTCAGTGCCGATGCTTATCCGTTATTACAAGATATTCAAGGAACTTAATCCAAAGATTCGTATCGGCGCAGTCTTCACTTATGCAGCCAATGGAAGTCAGGATGATGATCTGACAGGAATGGGTACAGGTTCTTATCTGAATGACAGTGCAGGTGAGGTTGATGAACTGCAAGCCATCATGGATGATTATAATGAAATGTTCGGCACATCGTTTACAACAGAGAACTTCCGGGCATATTACGATGACATCAACCTGCGTATGAAAAAGAAGCGGGCTGATATGAAGCCGCTGGATCTTTGCCTTGTTGTCGGAATGTTCCTTACCGGCTTTGACAGCAAGAAACTCAATACGCTCTATGTTGACAAGAACATGGAATATCACGGATTGTTGCAGGCATTCAGCCGAACGAACCGTGTGCTGAACGAAAAGAAACGTTTCGGAAAGATTGTATGTTTCCGTGATTTGAAGAGCAATGTGGATGCCGCTATCAAATTGTTCAGCAACATCAATAATCCGGAGGAAATAGTACGTCCGCCGTTTGAAGAAGTCAAACAGGAGTATAAGGAACTTGCATCCGATTTCCTGAAAAAATATCCGGACACAAACTGCATAGACTTATTACAGAGTGAGAAGGCGAAGAAAGAGTTTGTTTTGGCATTTCGTGATATTATCCGCAAACATTCTGAGATTCAGATATATGAGGATTATAATGAAGACGCGGATGATCTCGGCATGACGGAGCAGCAGTTTATGGACTTCCGGAGCAAATATCTTGATATACATGATACATTCGCTCTTGTCAATCCAACGCCGTCAGCCAAACCGGATGATAAGACAGATAATCCGGATGACGGAGATCTTGGTGATGTGGATTTCTGCCTTGAGCTTTTGCATAGCGACGTTATCAATGTGGCATATATCCTTGAACTTATCTCAGAACTTGACCCATATAGTGCCGATTATGCAGAACGCCGTCAGAATATCATAGATACAATGATTAAAGATGCCGAAATGCGCAGCAAGGCCAAACTTATCGAAGGCTTCATTCAAAAGAATGTGGATGATGATAAGGAAAACTTCATGATGCATCGAGGCAAGGTTGACGGTACAAGTGATTTGGAAGAACGGTTGAACCGATATATTTCCGTTGAACGGGAAAATGCCGTCAACTCATTGGCTGAGGAAGAGGAAATATCGTCATCGGTATTGAATCACTTCCTTAAAGAGTATGATTACCTGCAAAAAGAGCAGCCGGAAATTATACAGAAAGCATTGAAAGAAAAGCATCTCGGACTGATAAAGACGAGAAAGGCGTTGACGAGGATTTTAGACAGATTGCGTAATATCATACGAACTTTCAGTTGGGATTAAATAAGGAAGATATGATAAAGACAAACGAACCCGGATATGTGTACATCTTGACAAATCCAAGTTTCCGTGAGGATTGGGTTAAGATTGGTAAAAGTGCACGCCCTGTCAATATACGTTCCAAGGAACTTGACAACACGGCTGTTCCGTTGCCTTTTGAGATTTATGCAACCATTCAGACAGTCAAATATAACGATGTTGAAAAGCATGTACACAAGACTATTGACCGGCTGACTGATTTGCGTATTCGCCAGAATCGGGAGTTTTTCAATGTGCCGCCACAAATAGCTTTGGATATATTTAATGACATAGCCAAGATGATTGATGATGCGGTTGTCACGGTCTATGTAGATAATAAGCCAGTTTGTCATAACGAAAAAGAGAGGTTGCCTGCTGCACAGAAACGAACCGTAAAGCGAGGGCGTTTCAAATTCAGTATGATAGGCATTAAAATAGGGGAGTGCGTTACCTTTATCCCTACGAATACTGAGGTCAAGGTGGCAAGCGATGATTCTGTCGAATACGAAGGCCGTATTTATAAATTGTCACCTTTTGTCGGTACATTTATGCCGGAAGAAAAACGGAACACATCGGGTGCATATCAAGGGTCTAAATATTTTTCATATAAAGGGAAAGTGTTGGATGACCTAAGAAGTATAATTGAGAGCAATATGTCATTGCCGGAAAGTAATGTAATACAGAATAATATAGAGGAATAAAGATATGAGCGAAGAACTGCAACAGAAACTCCGTGACCAGCTTTGGGAGGTCGCAAACCGGTTGCGCGGCAATATGTCGGCAAGCGATTTCATGTATTTTACCCTGGGCTTCATTTTCTACAAATATCTGTCAGAAAAGATAGAAACATATGCCAACGCTGCATTGGATGATGATGACGTTACATTCAAAGAATTATGGGAAATGACCGATTCAGATGCTGCGGAATTGCAGGAAGAGGTCAAGAACCAGTGTTTGGAGAATATAGGCTATTTCATTGAACCGAAATTCTTGTTTTCGTCAGTAATCGAAGCTATCAAACGAAAAGAAAACATCTTACCTATGCTTGAGCGCTCATTGAAGCGTATTGAGGATAGTACATTGGGACAGGATAGTGAAGAGGATTTTGGCGGATTGTTCTCGGACATAGATTTGGCTTCGCCTAAGTTGGGCAAAACAGCCGATGACAAGAATACGCTTGTCAGCAATGTTCTTCTTGCATTGGATGATATAGACTTCGGTGTAGAAGCATCACAGGAAATTGATATCCTTGGTGATGCATACGAATACATGATTTCGCAATTTGCGGCAGGGGCAGGAAAGAAAGCTGGAGAGTTCTATACTCCGCAGGAAGTCAGCCGCATCTTGGCCGAGATTGTATCTATAGGACGTCAGCGTTTGCGCAATGTCTATGACCCGACTTGTGGTAGTGGCTCGTTATTGCTACGTGCTGCAAGCATCGGAAAAGCAGTTGATATTTACGGACAGGAAAAGAACCCGACAACTTACAACCTTGCCCGAATGAATATGCTGCTTCATGGTGTCAGATTCAGCAACTTCAAGATTGAAAATGGTGATACGCTTGAATGGGATGCCTTTGGAGATACCCAGTTTGATGCTGTGGTCGCAAATCCTCCGTTCTCTGCCGAATGGAGTGCTGCAGACAAATTCAATAACGATGACCGTTTCAGCAAGGCAGGGCGGCTTGCCCCACGTAAGACAGCCGACTATGCCTTTATCCTTCACATGATTTATCACTTGAACGAAGGCGGTACAATGGCTTGTGTCGCTCCGCATGGTGTGTTGTTCCGTGGTAATGCAGAAGGTGTTATCCGTCGCTTCCTGATAGAAAAGAAAAACTATATTGATGCCATTATCGGTCTGCCTGCCAACATCTTCTACGGCACAAGCATCCCGACATGTATTCTTGTTTTCAAAAAATGCCGTAAAGAAGATGACAATATCCTGTTCATTGATGCAAGCAAGGAGTTTGAAAAGGTCAAGACACAGAACAAGCTCCGTGAGCAGCATATTCAAAAGATTGTCGAAACTTACCGTGACCGCAAGGAAATAGAAAAGTATAGCCATCTTGCCTCGCTGCAGGAGATTGCGGACAACGACTACAATTTGAACATTCCACGTTACGTCGATACCTTTGAAGAGGAAGAACCGATTGACATCAAAGCTGTCATGGCTGAAATCAAGGAACTGGAAGCCAAACGTGCCGAACTTGATAAGGAGATTGAAGTGTACCTGAAAGAATTGGGTATTGTGGAATAAGAAGACGCATAATGGCTAAAAAAAAGAAAGAAATAACGATATCCTCATCTGCTGCTGAGTATCTCAGTTATGTGGCTGCTATCGGAGAAAACGCTGATAATATAGAAATCAGGTATTCTGATGAAAATATTTGGCTTACTCAAAGGCTTATGGCTGAGTTATATGGGGTTTCTGTGCCTGCTATTAATCAACATATCAAGAAGATATTTGATGATAATGAACTTGAAGAGACGGCAGTTATTAAGAATTACTTAATAACTGCTGCGGATGGGAAATCCTATAACACCAAACATTATAATCTGCAAATGATTATTGCGGTAGGATTTAAAGTCAATAATGAGCGCGCAGTTCAATTTCGTAAATGGGCCAATGCAATCGTGAAGGACTACACTATTCAAGGCTGGGTAATGGATGATGAAAGGCTGAAAAATGGTGGTTCCAAGTTGACAAAAGATTATTTTGAGAAGCAATTGGAACGCATTCGGGAGATTCGTCTTTCGGAGCGTCGCTTTTATCAGAAAATTACAGATATTTATGCCACATCCATTGACTATGACCCTACAGCAACAGCGACAAAACGTTTTTTCGCTACTGTGCAGAATAAAATGCATTTCAGTGTTCATGGTCATACTGCCGCTGAGTTGATTTATGAAAGGGCGGATGCCGAGAAAACGAATATGGGGCTGACTACCTGGGATGGTGCTCCAAATAGCAAAATCCATAAATATGATGTGATTGTAGCCAAGAATTATTTGTCAGAAGATGAACTACAGTCATTGGGGAGATTGGTTTCTGCATATTTGGATCTTGCTGAATTGCAGGCACGTAGGCATATTCCTATGACGATGGAGGATTGGGAGACAAGATTAGACGGTTTTTTGCGGATAATGGATGAAAATGTTTTGTCTGATGCCGGGCGCATTTCAGCTGAAATTGCAAAGGCTCACGCTGAAAGTGAATGGGAAAGGTACAGGATAGTTCAGGATCGCTTGTACCGTAGTGATTTTGATAAATTTCTTCTTTTGGAAAATTTAGATAAAACTGATAAAGATTAGGCTTGACATATGAGTACGAATAACGAAAATATAAATAAGGAAACTAAAAACCCTAATGTTCCCCATTTGAGATTTCCGGAGTTTTTTGAAGAATGGAAACGAGTCGAGCTTAAAGATGTAGCTGAGTTTCAAAAATCAAGGATTCCTGCAGATGGTTTAGACGCATCCTGTTATATCTCTACCGAGAATCTTATCCCAAATTTTGGAGGAATTAAGGAGGCTTCCTCAATTCCCACCGATGGAAATGTAATGGCAATCAAACCTAATGATATTCTTATATCTAACATCCGCCCATATCTGAAAAAGGTATGGCAGTCAGACCGATTTGGTGGTTGTAGTGCCGATGTATTTGTTCTTAGGACTACAGGATGTCAAGGCGACTTCTTGTATAATATCATTGCCTCAGACAAATTCATAAACTACGTAATGTCAGGAGTAAAAGGTGTAAAAATGCCAAGAGGTGATAAACGACAAATGGAAGAATTCGAGTTCTCAATACCAACTATAGAGGAACAGAATAGAATATCCCGTTTACTTAGCCTCCTCGATGAGCGCATCGCCACCCAAAACAAAATCATTGACAAGTTGCAGTCCCTAATCAAGGGAATTAGAAATGATGTATTTGGAAAACTTAGAAAAGATATTGGCTTAAATGCAAAGGTTGGCGATGTTCTTAGTTATGAGCAGCCACAACCATATATTGTTGAAGATACTGAATATACAGCAGGAGGAACTCCAGTATTAACTGCCAACAAAGCCTTTGTTTTGGGTTACACATCAGAAACTGACGGAATATACGACAAGGGCGATTGCATAATATTTGACGATTTCACTCTTGATTGCAAATATGTTGATTTTCCCTTTAAGGTCAAATCATCTGCTATCAAAATTCTAACGGCAAAGAACAAAGAACTCTTGCGTTATACATTTGAGTTTTTGAAGTATCTTGATTTATCTACGGATGAGCATAAAAGACATTATATTGCTGAAACGCAAAATCAAGAATTCATTTTGCCAACTACGCAAATAGTTAGAACAATAGCACATGCTTTTTCCACATTATCATCACGAATGCAAACTATAGTAAAGCAAAGAGATATGCTTGAATTACAAAAACAGTATCTGCTTCGCCAAATGTTCATATAAACATCTGGCGGAGCAAGTATTGCTTCTGTAAACTCAGGTTTCTTAGAGTGTTCTTTTCTACTGATAGTTTGCTATCAATTGCAGACAACAACCGAGCATATTGAAGTTGTTCTGTATATGATGGGCAAAACACTTTGGCTTTTCCATAGTCCTTGAAATATATGTGAGGAATAGCCATACCTGTCTTGTAAGGTTCAAAGTTGAACACTTTCAGCAGATAGTAAAGGTATTGAAGTGAATAGCCGTCTTTAGCTTGCAAAGTATTCAAAGTTCCTGTTGCAGAACATTTGCCTGTAACGTAAGAAACTGTACCAACACCAGAACCATCTTTGATAATATAAACGGCTTCACCCTCTGTATTATAATCATCAAGATAGCCAACGATGCCATTTGCGCCATACACAGGATATGCGCCTTGCTCACAGACTTCACTTTCTTGCTGGGTGGAAGAACTACATTCTATACACTCATACAAACGAACATTGGGCTTGTTGCTGCGAACTATCTTCTGTGCAATTCCCTTGATTAAGGATTGTTTGTTTTGTAGGTCTGCGATTAGCCATATTCTGTTTTCTTCAAAAGGTGCGATTCATTTGTCAGAGATTGCTAATGTTGTAATGGGGCAATCTCCATCATCTAACGCATACAACGACCAAGGTCTTGGTATGCCCTTGGTTCAAGGCAATTTAGATATATCAAATGGCAAAACAACGCCTCGTCTATATACCGCCGAATTTAATCAAATGACCGAAAAAGGGAATATAATTTTGACGGTTCGTGCTCCTGTTGGTGAAGTAGCAAAAGCTACTCAAAAAGTATGTTTAGGACGTGGCGTTTGCGCTATTATACCACATGAAGAAAATATGTCAGATTTTATATATCAGTATTTGACATTCTATAAATTTATGTGGCGTAGGTACGAACAAGGAAGTACTTTTACATCTATAAATGGTTCTGATGTGCGCAACATTTTTTGCCCAAAGGTCAGAAATGTTTCTATTCTGACACTTTTGGACATAAAAATAAATATTGAAGAAAGGGTGGTTAAACAATATCAATCACAAAAGCAATATATGTTATATCAGATGTTCATATAAACATATGACAAAGCAAATATGCCTTTTGGCTATTTAATAAATCAAAAAAGGTTCTTTCTTTTTTAATTTTGTCATCTAATGTAACCAAACATTTAGCCATTCTATTTTGTTCTTCCAAAGAAGGCAACAATAGTTTGGCTTTTTCAATATCTGCGTAATGCAAATGAATAATGGTGCTACCCTTAGCAAATTTTGCCAACTGCCTTTTGGCAATATGATTGAAGTAGTAACTTAGATATTGTGCATTAAAGTTAGGACTGATATGAATTCCAAACATATCTCCACCTAATATAACTCCGTCCATATTGATGACGGACGGAGCAATTAAAGACATTGCGTCAACAGTAGTTGAAGAAGGGAACAACAAATCCCCTTTCTTGCTCAATATAATACCCTCTGTTTTATAGGTATGACTTTCTATTTGAGATATAGTTTCTCCATAAGTCGTAAAAAGTTCACCATAAATAACACAAGGTATTCCGGTTTCTGTCAAGTCATCCTTTGCCAAATTGCCAACACTGAAAGGTTCGCCCAAATCTCCGACACAAGCAATCTGTTTCTCAACTTTACAATAATGTTTTTCAATAATCGCAGACTTTAGCTTCTTCAAATCCTCAATGATTTTGTTTTGGGTTGCTATTCGTTCGTCAATGAGAGATAGAAATTCAGCTATTTTTCTCTGTTCCTCAATTGATGGAAAATATAATGATATTTTGGATAATCCTTCCTGCCCAATATTGAAATGTTGTGCTCCTGCTCCCATTCTGCAAGTTCTTTTGCGCGCTAATGGCGTAGCAAGCAAATACTTAAAGAACAAAGGATCATAATTGCCGATTTTACGACCACGAATAACAAAGCCTCCATAAATGGCGGTACGATTATCCATGTACACATTAGCTCGTCCAACATCCTCCAATGTTTCTGAGCTACGTTGGAATAGCAAATCTCCGTCTTTCACTCCGAAACATTCTATTTCTTTTTCAGTAGCATTGACCTTGCCACGAATATTGTCATAATTGATAACTCCTTCTGAAAGAATATCCATCACCGAAATGAATGGTAGTCCACTTCCAATACGTTTAGCGTCTGGATTAAGACCATTCTTGAACTCCAAATATTCAGAAAGCGTATGCTCTTCCCACTCTCCACTAAACTCCGGAAATCTCAAATGGGGAACATTAGGGTTCTTTGAACCTTTTATCTTCTCACGTTCGGCAAGGCAAGTTCGTTATGCTCTCGTTCAATCGAAGATTTTCCTATTATCTTTCCCGAATTGTAGAACTAAATTAATTAAGATTATGATTCAGAAGACAATCAGAGAGATTTCGGACGCATGGCGAGATGACAAACGACCGTATGTGAAACAATCTACATTGGCAGCCTATATGTTGATTCTTGAGAATCACATTTTGCCAAAGTTTGGCGAGAGTAGCGAACTCCATGAAAATGATGTGCAGGAGTTTGTACTTGAAAAGCTGGATGGGGGATTGAGCGTGAAATCTGTCAAGGACATCCTTATTGTCCTTAAGATGATTATGAAGTTCGGGGTAAAAAATGAGTGGATGAACCACTATGAATGGGATATCAAGTACCCTACGGACATTGCCGGTAAAAAGCTGGAGGTCTTGTCCGTAGCCAATCATAAAAAAATCCTGAAATATATACAGGGCCACTTCTCCTTTCCAGGACTTGGCATCTATATCAGTCTGAGTACAGGTCTTCGGATCGGTGAAATCTGTGCTTTGAAATGGGACGATATAAACATCGCTGATGGAGTTATAACCGTAAACCGAACAATAGAACGCATCTACATCATAGAAGGGGAGAGGAAACATACGGAACTGGTCATCAATACTCCAAAGACCAAAAACTCATGTCGAGAAATTCCGATGAGCAAAGAACTGCTCGGAATCCTGAAGCCCTTGAAAAAAGTAGTTAACGATGATTATTATATACTTACCAATGACGAGCGCCCGACAGAGCCACGTACATACCGAAACTACTATAAAAAGCTGATGGATAAACTTGAAATCCCCAAACTGAAGTATCATGGACTTCGTCATAGCTTCGCTACACGTTGTATAGAAGTCGGATGCGACTATAAAACCGTCAGTGTATTGCTTGGGCATTCCAACATTTCAACCACGCTGGACTTATACGTGCATCCCAATATGGAGCAGAAAAAACGCTGCATTGCCAAAGTGTTCAAGTCACTGGGAAAATAGAATCATAAAACGCATTAATTCCCAGCTATATATGAGATTACGTATCTGATGACTGAATGGCTTCTGCTCGTCCGGTATATTTACTATTTTGACAGATCTTCGAATTTATCAGCTTTCCATCATGTCAAATAGTTTGCTTCAGTCGTGACCGTATAGTACGAATAGGTAAAGAATTGTTTTTATAGACTATACAGAGTTGGAAAATTCAGTTTTTCCGACTCTTTTTTATTATTCATACGTAGTGATAATTATTCAACGGTGACAAGGTCTTCTTCACATTAAACCTAAGATAGTAATCATGGAGGAGACATAATCTCGGCCCTGTATCCTTTTAAATATCACCCTTCCGAATAAACAAGTAGAGCGTCAACAAAATCAAAAATACCATCCTCTAAGGGGTGCAGGCTTATGTAGCGGTTTTTGTTTTTCAGTTTCAACAAAACAAGATTTTCCGAATAGAACTGTTTATCCAGGTGGGAATAAAACTTTTTCCCATTTTTTTGTGCTGCCTTGACTAATTTATCGTTTGCTTCCATGAATTCATCCGGATTCCCGATTTTCCTACGAAGTTTAAAGGCGATGTCGATGTCTCCGAAATCTTCTTTGCTTGGGTCAGAATAGCTGCCAAACAGGAAGAGCTTGCTTACCTTGTGCAAATAGGTGTCATCGTTGTTTATTTCATGAACACGTTGTATCAAATCACTGAATATTTTGTCCGCTCTTTCTTTATTGATTCTATGAGTGCATCGTGCAATACTTAGGGCATTGCCTTTGAGTGTCAGTTTGTACCTTTCATCACTCTCTTCAATAAATCCATTCGCAATTAATCCGGATATACAATCAGCTGCATCAGCACGTTCCAAATGGAGTGATGCCATGAATTCATCAAATGCGAATATCTCATTTTTGTTTCTGACTTTTTTGAAAAAGTTTCTGATTGCAATGATTGGAACCACTCCAATATAATCCGTTTTACTGATAGTCATGCTGCTGGCTATATTATAATCTGTTCCTTAAAATCAAATCCGTCATTGTCCCGACATTTACAATGTCAGTCGTGGATATGCGGTACAGGTAAAGTCCGAGTTTTGCAAATATGCTGTCTTTGAGGGCATCACGGTGCCTTTGCACATCACTTTCCTTATGATTATGCCATCCGTCCACTTCAATGGCAAAGCTCGGCTTCTTGGTAAGTGAATTATATACCATGAAGTCAACATGAGAGTAGGGGCTTTCTGCAAATGTGGTTTCCCTTGCATCTAAGCAGGCCCAATCTGCAATCAGCTTTGACAGGGGATAATGGCACAGCACCTCAGTGTTTGTCAAAGACAGTTTTTCTATCGCCTTTACTAAAACATCGTGCATGAGATTCTCTGACAGGTGCGCTGAAACATGACTATGCGTGGCTTCATAGGCCAGCCGTTCAGCAGTATATTGTTTGTACAGAAGATCAAACACAGAGTGCAGCCTGCTCTCTCTCACCTCAAAATTATTGTATTGAATATAGCTTATCAGCTGCCCTATATTCGAGTCTTCCGGAATATCATTCCCGTTGACAACGATGCAAAGGCGCGATACGGCACGTGATATGGCGACATTCAGCAAATTTGCGTCATCTGAAAAAGCCGTTGGCGTATTGTCCACCATGCTCATGATGATGGCATTGCACTCCCGTCCCTGATACTTATGGACTGTGCTTGAAATATCTTTGTCCAACGCTTTGTTTAATGCAGCTGCCTGTGTACGGTAGGGGGTGATTATGCCTAAACTTCCCGAATCCGCATAGTCTGACATGACTTCTTGTGCAATAGTGTCTATCTCGCGCTGGTTCAAGTGTCCTCTGGCATGATTGCCGGGAACTGTCCGGACAACTTGCAAAACATTCTTTTCATTCTTGTCCGTTGTCATGGCGATAAGTTCTCCGTTATAGAAACGCCTGTTGCAGAATCCGATTATTTTCGGATGACAGCGGTAATGCTCACGAAGCAATGTTACGGGAGCCTCCTTGAATACTTCCACACATGATTGCAGGAAACTGTGTGTGGCTGCATTATACTTATCTTCCACATTGTAAGACATCCGGATTGCATTCAATGCCAACGTCTCCTCCTTTGTTACCACGTTGGGAAGCTGCTTGTCGTCACCTACGATTACTGCATTCAATGCACATGATAAAGCCAGCGCTCCCGTCTTTATGTCCACTTGTGAGGCCTCGTCCATGATTACATAGTCGAACACCATATCTCTGCTGATGCAGTTCTTTGCAGAATAAGTAGTGCTTAATACAATCGGATATTCCACCAGGAACTCCTCGCTCCTTGGCTTCATGTCCCTGACGGTAAATTTCTTTCTTTCGCCTTTCGTATATTTACCTGCAATCCTGTTCTTCAGAAGCTGGAGAGAACAGGTACGGAGCCGTTCCATATTCCGCTTGATGTCTGCCTGTTGCAGGGCATCTTCAATCATCTTCAGTTCCTGTTCGATTTCTGTCTTGCGTGAAGAATAATAAGCCGTTTCCAAAGTTGCAATCACATCAGATGGCTCCTTGGCAAGAAACGAAAACATTTTCAGATTCAAAGACAATGTCCACTTCAAACGGAACCATAAGCTTGGTATCCGTTCTTTTTCAGCGAGAATACGATACCTGTTCAGCAGACTCATCAGTTTGGCCGAACGTGCCCCCTTAAGCCAGTCATTCCTTTCCTTGTTTTGCGGAAGCATCCGATTATACTTTGTTTCGGTCATCAGCGCATCATATTCGGCTTTAAGAATTGCTTTTTGCTTTTGTCCGTCAAAACCTTTTGAGACTGCAGCAAGTGCACATTTTGCCAATTCTTCAATGGATGCCGTTTCTTCAATATGCCAGGCGCTCATATCCGGATATTCCGGCTGGTCAGCAATGAAATTCTTTCTGTTCTCCAGACTTCCCAATTGCGCGACAAGAAAACCGAGGTTTTCTTTAGCCAGCTTTTCCGCAACATTTTCCACTGCGGAATTGTTGTTGGATACGACAAGCACCGTCTTGCCCGCGATAAGCAGATTGGCAATGATATTCAGAATCGTCTGTGTCTTTCCGGTTCCCGGAGGCCCTTGGATAATGCTCACCTGGTGCGTCAACGCCGCTTCTACGGCAGTTTTCTGACTGGCATTGCAACCGAATGGATAATATGCCATTGCTGGATGCCTATAAGTGCGCAGCTTTCTTTTGTCGCCAAGATATTGCGCGAGAGGAACATTGTCACGCTTTACATCTACCTGGTCATATTGCTTGGAAAGAATATTCTCATCTTCTTCAGTTGTCAACCCTGTTTCAGCAGCCAGTTTTTTCAGATACTCCCAGTTTGAGCCTCCGCTTATTGCAATAGGCGTCCTTGTGATATAGACATCATTGGCGCACAGATTTTCATGATATCCGCTTGTGTGGATTACATGGTAAAAAGTGTATTGGGGATTTGCAAAGCGAAGCAATTCCGCTACATCAGTGATATGCCTGTTCCTGACATAAAGTCCTTTCCCGTCAAGACATACTGAAACCGGCTCCTTAAGAAACAGCAATCTGTAAGGATTATAATTGAACAGGCGAGGGGAGGACTTGAAACGGACAGCCCATTGCCCTTTCTTGTTCATATTTATTGAAGACACCTGCTCTGTGACAAACATGCGCTTGTCTCCATGCTTCTCCAGGTCCACTATCATGCATTGTCTTGAATCCATGTTTTAGACAATTTTAATAAATGATACAAGTCATTGTGATTCAGCTTGCCGCTCCTTGATTTCCTTGTATGCTGCAAGGCCTTTGACTGTCAACAGGTACTTTTGGCGTGGATGGCGCGGAGAGGCTGGGTAGAGCATCCGGACGTAGCCTTCGTTCATAGCAGGGGAGAGCGTGTACTCGAGGAAGTTTGGTCTATCTTTTAGACCAATAGCAATCAGCATTTCTTTTACAGAAAGCTGATTTTCTCCAATGACTTCAATAAGTCGTTTTATATTTGCATTTTCCGGAATCAAGCTTGTTGGGGTGCTTGTTGGGGCGACTCCATTAATTAGCCCTTGTGCCTTGATATGAAGATACCTATTCATAAGAACATTATCTTCTCCCATCATGAGATTTCGAAAGAAGCGCTCGAGGTAAATAATATCTTTGTAAATGCCTTTCTGCAGGTTCTGATAGTTGGCTCGTACAAGTGCATTGCGGAAGTACCAGGAATTCTTTTCAAAAATGCTGTTATTCACATCTAATCCAAGTGAACGCAGGTACTTGATGATGAATACAGCTGTTGTTCTTGTGTTGCCTTCACAGAATGGATGAATCTGCCAGATGTCTGAAGTAAATTGAGCTATATGCTTAACAATCTCCGACATATCCATACCTGTATAGTTGAAGTCGCGCTCTCTCTGAATATCGTGCGCCAAAGCACCTTGGAGTTCATATGCAAATCCGTATGAAACAGAAGCACCATCTAATACCCATTCTTTCTTAGATATTTCGTAGTCACGCAAAATACCCGCGTGTTTGAATATCCCTGTAAAGATTCTTTTGTGGATAGATGTCAATCCATGAATGGAGAATGTAAATGACGGCTCGTTAAGGATGCGGGCAATGTTGGCAGATGCTTTGTCAGCCTCCTCGATCTCGTCTTCTTCAGGAGTTCGATTGGTTTTTGATTGGTAATAAGTATCGATGAGTTCTTTAACCTGATCTATGGTGATATCTCCCTCGATGTGCTTAGCTGCGGTCTCATTCAAGTATTCTGACGTTTTGAGGCCGTCAACTGCCTGCAATCCGATAGCGGTTTTCCATGCCTCAGCCCGTTCCTTACCGCCAGGCTCACCCATCCTAATGTATGTGTCAAAGTCTATCATGTCACAAAACTAACAAAATTGCGAGAAGTTTAGCTTAATGAAGCGCTCCACTTGTTTTTCTCAGCCTACTTCCCGATGCGGTAACTCAGTTTTTTATATAACTATTTGATAATCAATTTATAAAACTTTGTTTCTGAAATTTTAGCAACAGAATAGCAACAAATTTCCGACAATTCCTGCAAAAGTCGATTTTGGGGGCTTATTTTCCCACGCAAAAATTCCGAAAAATGTTACCCAAGACTTCGTCGCTGGAGATTTCGCCGAGGATGGAGCCGAGGGTGTATAGGGATTCGCGGATGTCTTGGGCTACCAGGTCGGTCGGGATTGAGGCGGACAGGCCATCTTTTGCGCGTTCGAGGGAAGCTGATGCACTTACGAGGGCTTCGTAGTGGCGGAGGTTTGTTACTAAAGTGGCGCTCTGGTCTGCAATCAAATCTTTCTGGGAGGTGGCGAGGGAGGTTTTCAGGCGCTCTATTCCTTGTCCTGATTTTGCTGAAATGCTTATAATTTCAACACTATGATTTACAGCTGAAGAAACAATAGAGTTTAAATTGGTAACAAATTTGTTAAGCAAAAAATCTTCACCTGAAAGGTCGCATTTGTTTACCAAAAGCCACAGTTTCTGCTCGTCGGGATTGAACTGGGAGACTATCTCTTCTGCGGATTTTCGCATCTGCTCTTCTGAAGCGGTGCCGTCTATCATGCCTATAACTATGCTTGCGCTGTGGAGCTTTCCGTATGAGCGTTCAATGCCGATTTTTTCTACTATGTCTGATGTTTCGCGCAGGCCGGCGGTATCTATGAAACGGAACAGGACACCGTCAATATTCAGAGTCTCTTCTATGGTGTCCCTGGTGGTGCCGTGCACATCTGACACGATTGCCCGCTCTTCTCCGAGCAGCGCGTTCAGCAGGGTGCTTTTCCCGGCGTTGGTCGCTCCGACAATCGCTACCGGAATACCGTTCTTGATGGCATTGCCCAGCCGGAACGAAGCCGCCAGCCTGCCTATATGGGCCATTGTCCTGTCAAGTAGGGCAATCAGATGGGTGCGGTCCGCAAATTCCACATCTTCCTCGCTGAAATCAAGCTCAAGCTCCATCAGCGACACCATTTCAAGCAATTCCGCGCGCATTGACTTCAATTCGGAAGAGAAGCCTCCTTTCATTTGGTTGAACGCGACCCTGTGCGCCGCTGCATTCTGTGAGGCAATCACATCTGCCACTGCTTCTGCCTGCGCCAGGTCCATTTTCCCGTTTATGAATGCACGCTGGGTGAACTCTCCGGGAGCTGCCGCGCGTGCACCTGCAAGGGCAAGCATGGACATCAATTCGCTTACTATATATGATGACGCATGGCACGAAATCTCCACAGAGTCTTCACCGGTATATGAATGCGGGGCACGGAATACGCTGACAAGAACTTCGTCCAGCACTTTCCCGTCCTTAGCGTGCACGGTGCCGAATAATATGGTATATCCTGCAGCATCCGCTATTTTGCCGCGTCTGCATGTAACTACCTTGTCCGCAATGGGAAAGGCCTCCGGTCCGCTTATCCTTATTATTGAAATCGCACCTGTCCCCGGAACAGTGGCAGGTGCATATATAGTATTTTCGTTCAGTACAGGCATATCAAACCGGTTGCTATTGTCCGACCTTAAGCTTCTCGAATTTGTATCCGAGTCTCTGCAGTTCCATTGCCTCACCTGTCTTGAACATGACTGCCATAGCCGTCAAAAACAGCCTGTAAGCGTCAGCAGTACCTCTTTCAACCGTTGATTTCTTCATCAGATGATACATCTCAGTGCTGCAAGACTGCATTTTCTTTACGGATTCCTGCTCCTGAGCAGAGCCTTTGGGCATATTGAGCACTTTCCACAGTATATGCTCATCCATTGTGTCGAACCCTTCCGGGCCTTTGAAAAAGTCGTAGTCCCTTGACGAATAGCGCTCCCAGTCGAAATCCCATAGAGAAGCCACGGCCATTCCAAGGAAACCTGCGCATGCAAGGCAAAATTCCGGATATCCGTTGAATTCCCTTGCTGCTTCCGCACAGAAATCAGGAGCAATTTCCTGCCATTTGCCGTCTATGTCACTGCTATTGAGCAATGTACCCTGAAGAAAGCCCAAGTCCGTACAGAACTTGAGCATATAGTTGGTCAAAAAGACCTCTCTTTCCTGAAGTGTCACCATTTTTCTAAAGTTAATCCATCATGCCCGTACCGTTACAGGGCAATTCCGAAAGGCAAAGATACGCAAAATATGGCATACATGATTTTCAGAAACAAATATTGGCCCCTTGGTGCCTAACGGAAATACCCCACAGGATGGTTTATGAGAGGGTGCTGGGCAGGGGAGAGTTCCAAGGCCTTGCGGAGAGCATCCTCATCCATTGATGCACGGGCTACGGTAGCCATGCCGGCAGATGCGCAGAATATGGAAATGTTCTGTGAGATTATCCCCGCGTCAACCGCGCACATTGTCTTCGTATGTGAATCTGACACGTCACCCATTTTACTGTAGTCACTTACAATGACAAGGCTCACGGGAGCTTCAAGAACAAATTTCTGCTTTCCGGCAACGGCGCCGCGCCAGTCTCCCTCCTTGACAAGCACAAGACAATGTTCCTTCGCATCATATAGGTAAGCTCCAGTTTCCATTATGACATAAAGTTCGCAATCCTGCTTGTTCAGCGCAGAGCCGGCTGTCCTGCGTCCGTCCTGGCGGTTTATTCCGCATGCAGCCCATACGAGGTCACCGAGATCCTGCAGGCTGAGAAGTCCGGATGAAAATTCCCGGGTGGACTTTCTGTCCTGCAATGCTTTCATGACATTTCCCTGGCGCTCCATGTCCGGTGAAGGCAGGCCGATTTTCTGTTCCTGCGCATTGATTCCTGTCGCCATAATGACTCCTAAAGTCAGCAATAAAGATGTCCTTTTCATTTTTTAATGATTTAGCATCAGCCGCATGGGGATATGAACACTCCTCGGCATGCAGCTTTATTTCCCCGCTAAATTAGCGAAAATCACAATACGCACCTCACTTGCCGATGAAATTTCTCCATCCGGCCAGATAATCAACCTGTGTCTTGTCCTGAAATAGGTTTACCGATAATTGAACAATAAGTTGTTAGGACTTCTGTGTCCTGGTATAAGTTTACATGGTCCAGCAAAGATATGCATTTTCGTGACTTTTCATGTCATCTCCGCTGCGGGAGCATGTGTTTTCCGGTGGCAACCTCCCGGGTCGGCTGCCGGGAGCTCTCCCAAGGGGCTCTCCTCGCCGGCAGGCTGCCGCCGGTCGTGCCGTATCTTCCAGTAGTTCTTCCACAGTTTGTCTAGTTCTCCGGATGCGCCTCTGGCTTCGGCGGGAGTCATGTATCCGATGCTTTGGTGGGGGCGCACGTTGTTGTACAGATGGACTATCCTTTCGATGGCCTCACGTGCCTGCTTGGGCGTATTGAGCGTCATGTGGTACAGCCACTCCGTTTTCAATATCCCGTTCACGCGTTCTGCGATGGCGTTCTCATAAGGGTCCCCGCTGTCGGTCATGCTGATGAGTATACCATGCTCCTGCAGCACTCTCACATAGTCCCGGCAGCAGTATTGGCATCCCCTGTCGGAGTGGTGCGTCAGTCCTTTCAGGGACGTCCGGGGGAACGATGCGAGAGCCATCCTCAGTGCCCTCAGAGGCCCTTCCGTGTCAAGTGAGTGGTGCAGTGCATAGCCCACGATCTCATGGGTGTAGGCATCCGTGATCAGGGACAGGTACATGAAGGACTTCCCGGCACCGTCATTGATTTCGATGTACGTGATGTCGCTTACCCATACCTCGCACGGACGGCATGGGATGATGTCCCTGACCAGGTTGGGCCACTTCTTCATCCAATGCCTGGAGTTGGTCGTGATGGCCCTCGAGCGGGTCCTCTTCACAAGGAGGCCGCTGTCGCGCAGGACATCGAACAGCTTGTCACGGCCCATGTAATGTCCACGTTCCGAGAGGAGGTGCTGAAGTTTGCGCGCTCCCAAGCGGGGCATCTCCCTGCGGATCTCCTTCACCTCGTTCAGGAGGGCCGTGTGGTCTATCTCATCTGACAGATGGGACCGGCAATGCTTCCACAGCCCCTGTCTGGTAAAGCCGAACAGTCGGCACAGGGCATCCAGGCTTACTCCAGGATGCCTTTCTTTGAGTTCTTGGACTGTTCGGCTGCGACTTTTTTTGACAGGTCGATCCCGTGCTCCCTCTTGAG